>Ga0080064_1000733_pt1 | contig 79572 bp, 90 predicted proteins | sample Subgrocontami54m_FD_69260 | JGI IMG/M metagenome (GOLD analysis project Ga0080064, IMG submission 69260) | Subsurface groundwater microbial communities from S. Glens Falls, New York, USA - GMW46 contaminated, 5.4 m (SPADES assembly) (version 2) ... | reverse complement strand
TCCGTGAGGTTGGCATCGTCGAGCCGCCAGTCGTAGCGCGCGACCAAAGCGAGCCAGACAAGTACCTCCTGCTCGACGGCCACTTGCGTATCGACGTCCTCAAGGACATGGGCGAAACCGACGTGACCTGCCTGATATCGACCGACGACGAGGCCTTCACGTACAACAAGCGCGTCAATCGTCTCGCTATTATCCAAGAACACAAGATGATTCTCAAAGCCGTCGAGCGAGGCGTCCCTGAGGACCGAATTGCAAGAGCACTCAATGTCGATGTCGCGAGCATCGGGCGGAAGCGACGTCTTCTGGACGGGATTTGCGCTGAGGTTGCTGAAATTCTGAAGGATAAGCACATCGCAATTCACACCTTCACGGAACTCAAGAAGATGGCGCCGTTGCGACAGATCGAGGCCGCTGAGCTGATGGTCGCGATGAACAAGTATACGACCAGCTATGCGAAATCGCTGCTGGCCGCGACACCCCAAGCGCAGTTGGCCGAGGCCGACAAACCCAAGCACGTAAGAGGGTTGAGCGAGGAGCAAGTCGCGCTGATGGAACGCGAGTCGGTCAATCTCGACCGCGAGTTCAGGATCGCCGAGAAGTCCTACGGCACCGACCATCTCGATCTTGTGTTGACCAATGGCTATCTCGGCAAGTTGCTGGGCAATGCGCGGGTGGTGCGTTACCTCGCGCAGCATCACCGTGACATTCTGACCGAATTCCAGAAGCTTGCAGAGATGGAAACAGTTGCGGCCTGAACCGTGCTGCTGCCTGACGAGCAGGCGCATGCACATGGCTGCTGATGGGGACCCGGACCCAATAAGCGCGGGGACCGCGGGAGAAGCCGCACTGTGGGGCGGATCAAGCGCGGTGGTGGGGATGGCGGCGAACCCGCTCGGAGCCCACCGGGTCGGTATTCATAGGCCGACCGCATGGCCTGTCGATATGCGTCCGGCCATGATGTTGTTGGGCGTGCCGGACGCGAAGTGATCAGAATCAGACCCACCGGCACGCCCTCGTCTAGGGGCAAGCCTCTCCATTGGACCGACAGGCTGTGAGATTCCCATACCGAGGCTTCGCGGCTTTCTCACCCTGAAAGCCTGGGCCGAAATAAAGGCCGGTCATTTCAAAGTGTATAGCGACGAACAATAATTTTTGTGCCCTCGGAAACTCCGACATCGAGAGCCTGATTGACCAGATCTGGATTGATCGCGACATCCTCCAGGGCAGCTTCGAACAGGATCAATTGCTGTTGGCGCCGAACAGAGGGCAGCAGGAAGATAACACCAGGATGAATATCGATCGCGCGGTATCTTGAGCGAAACTCGACCGCATTGTTGGTCACGAGCACCCAGCCATCCCTTTCGACGATTTCGAGAATGCTCCAGTCATTCCACTCGCGCAGGCCCAAGTGGATGACGTGGGTGGCTTCGAAGCCGCGCCTATGAGCGACCTCTGGCAATTTCACTGAGAGGTTTTCATCGACCAGAAAGCGCGGCACCGTCAAGCGCCGCGCCCTTTAACTGTTCGCTCCGAGCGCGGCTTTGACTTCCGCCAGGAAGGCTTGCGAGGCCGTCCTCGGCGCGGGTGTGCCTTTGCGTAAACCGTGGCGGCCGTGATCATCGCAGGTGTCAGACGTGGATAGTCCTCCTGCAACTCCGTCTCGGTCGCCCCCTGCGATGCGAGATCCGCGATTTGGTGCACGAGAATGCGCGTTCCCTTGAAGGTGGCCGCGCCAGCTTGGATGTTTGCATCCTCAGCGATCAGCTTCATGGCCTTTCGGTATTTTGCGAGGTCCGAGTCCACTTTGGTAGCCGCGCTCTTTACGTCGACGACATACTGCAGGAGGCCACGTTTGTACGTGATCGCGCGTCCCGGCGATGACGCATTGATTTGCGCATAGACCTGCTTGCGAACGGCAACCGGGACGTCTTTCGGCATTTCATAGTCAATCACGACGCATACGGCGCCCCCTCGGGTCAACAATCGCTGGCGGTTGCGCCGCACGATCAGTCGGCCGGGCAAGCGTTGCTCGATGACCTTGTAAACTGCCTTGAGCGGGACGCCGGCAACGGCCCCGATCTCGGCAGGCGAAAACAACTGGTTGCCAGACATCGTCAGGTCCTCAAAAAAATCACTCTCTTGCTGAGAGACTATTTATTCCATTTGAGGTCGATTCTCAAGGCCCTTCGGAAGGCGCCGTGTCCGCTGCGTGCTCGTTTCAGCAACGCGACGAGATGGGTTGGGGCCGCTTAGGTCCGAAGATCGGAATCCAGGCCTGGAGGCCGGCTGCCTGCCCCGATCGGCGGCTAAAGAACTTGCTAACGTCCTATCGAGTACTTAGTCAGGGTCAACCCCTGAGGTACCACCCATGCCCCACCCCGCTCTGGCCGTCTTCACCGGAAACAGCCTCGACGAAATCCTTGCTATCGGGGGCTCAAAATCGTGGGTCCTCAACGAGAAACATGCAAAACGGCAGCGTTATCTCGTGTGCATCCGCAATGCCCAGTCCGCCGGTTTTTCGAACCACGAGCCCAATGGGGCGGCGTTCCTGGTCGGCCTGATCAAGGACCTTCGCCATGACGGCTACGATGCCAAGGGGCTCAAGCGATGGACCGTTGAGATCAGCGAATATGCCCCCGTTCTTTACGAAGGGGCATGGGGGGAGTGGCGTAATCCCGTCAAATACACCACCCTCGAAGAGCTGGGCATCGATCCTAAGGCATTGAAATTCCAGCCTATGCCCACCCCAACCAAGACCGAGGGCGCGCCCGTCCCGCCCGGGGTCCGACCGCTGTCCATTGCCGAGGCGAAGCAAGGTCTAGCGCTGCAATTCGGTGTTGCGCCGGAAGCGATCGATATCGTGATCAGGGGCTAAGCGTCTGCTACGCCAGCATTATTCAATTAAGTCCATCGTATCTTAGTCATACCATAACATAGACGTTGCTAACGTTTATAGTACCTCGTATAAGCTGCGCCATCGAGCGCCGCACTGACGAGGCCGTGTAATGAGTACCTTGCAGATCGAATATCTTCCGCCGGAGCGCCTGCGGCCCTATCCCAACAATGCCCGCGCGCATTCCAAGAAGCAGATCCGCCAGATCGCCAAGTCGATCGAGCGTTTCGGGTTCAATGACCCCGTCCTGATCTCGGACGACTTTGAGGTGATCGCCGGCCACGGGCGGCTCGAAGCCGCGAAGCTCCTCGGCCTCAAGCTCATCCCGACCCTTCGCCTGTCCAACCTATCGCCAACCGATCGGCGTGCGTACGCGCTGGCGGCCAACCGGCTCGCCGAGCTGTCCGGATGGGACCGTGAAATCCTCGCGCTCGAGCTGCAAGGGCTGGAAGACTTCAATTTCGATGAGATCGAGGTGACGGGCTTCTCGCTCGGCGAGATCGACGACATCCTCGACGAAGCCACCGAGAAGAAGGCGGATGAGCCCGGGCCGGAGGACGACATTCCGGCTGCACGCTCGCGCGATGCCGTCGTCTCACGCATGGGAGACTTATGGATCCTTGGACCGCACCGACTCTTGTGCGGCGATGCCCGGAACACGGCCGACTACCGACGCCTGCTGTCGGGCGAACTTGCCGACCTCGTGCTCACGGATCCACCATTCAACGTAGCGATCAAGGACAACGTTTCGGGGCTTGGCCGCGTCCGCCACGAAAACTTCGCAATGGCCTCCGGCGAAATGTCCGAGTCAGAATTCACGGCCTTCCTTTCCTCGTTCCTCCGCTGCGCGAAGGCCAGCGCCAAAGACGGTGCCATCCTGTTCGTGTTCATGGATTGGCGGCACCTCTACGAACTGATCACGGCCGGCCGCGAGGTCGACCTCGCGCTCAAGAATCTCGTGGTTTGGGCGAAGGACAATGCCGGATTGGGCACCTTCTATCGCTCCAAGCACGAACTGATCCTGGTTTTCAAGAACGGCGACGCCCCCCACACCAACACCTTCGAGCTTGGCCAGTACGGTCGCTACCGGACCAACGTTTGGCAATATGCGGGGGTCAATACCTTCCGGGCCGGCCGTCTTGATGAGCTTGCCATGCACCCGACGGTCAAGCCGACCGCACTTGTGGCCGACGCCATCCGCGACGTGACGCGGCGCGGCGCGATCGTCCTCGATCCCTTTGCCGGCAGCGGTACCACGATCATCGCGGCCGAAAAGACGGGCCGCCACGCCCGCGCGATCGAATACGAGCCAACCTATTGCGACGTGATCGTCCGCCGCTGGCAGCAATACACCGGCAAGGCCGCGCTGCTCGAAGGAGCGGCCCAGACGTTCGAGGACGTCGAGGCCGATCGCCTTCCGGCATCACGTGTCACGGAGCAGGAGCCTCAGGCGGCGCAGGATGCGTCCTTCAGTGACGTAGTCAAAGGGTGATGCCATGACGGACGAGTCAAAGCCGATCCCCGACAAGCCGATCGAACCGCCGCTTGAGGCGACGAATTCAAAGTCATCCCCGGCTGAGGAATACGTAGTCGGGCCCGGCCGCCCGCCCAAGGAACACACCTGGAAGAAAGGTCGTCCCACGCCCAATCCGACGGGCCGCCGGGGAAAGAACCCTTCAATGGAGCCGGACTTAAAAAGGCTCTTCGAGAACGTGCTTAAGAAAAAGGTGAAGGTGACGAAGGACCAGAAGAAGCAATTTCTCAGCAGGCTCGAATTGGGTTTTGAACAGCTGGCCAATCAGTTTGCCAAGGGCGACCGCCACGCACGGCGTGATGTGTTCATGATCTCGGAAAAGCTCGGCGTCGATCTGATGGCCGACGCGCGCAAGGCTATCGGGGCCATCGCACCCGATCATCAGGCGATCCTTGATTCCTATGTCACACGCCGCACCGCCGCGCCCGACAAGCCGACACTCTCTCCGGTGATCGCCCCAGCGGAGCTGCTGGACGACGACGTCTCGGATTCCGGTCAAACCGCGGAACAGGCGCCGACCGTAGCGGCTCCGCCGAAGTTGCCACCTCGAACGGCACAGGAGATTCACGACGAGCGGGTTGCGCTCAGGAAGGAAAACCCTGACTCGGCTACCTCGCCGACCACCATGCGGCCCGCGCCGTCAACGCCGGCAGCTAATGGCGCGACACCTCAGATGGCGGAATCTCCTCCGAACGCCCCGGTCCAGGCGCCAAAGCCACAGCCGGCGCCCATCCCGCCGTCAACGCCAGCGGTCATCCAGCGCAGTGCTATCGGCAGCGAGGCGGCAGACGCTGCCCAGCCCCATGACTCCACGGTCGATTCTCCGACGCCGCAGCCGTCGGTATCAAAGCCGCCGCCGGAGGCAAGCTCAATGGATTCGGCCGCGGCGTCGCCAGACCCGGACACAGCTTCGTCCATGGACCTGCCTCCGGCGCCACCGCCGGTCAAGCGCAAGCCGTGGGGGCAGATGACCGAACGAGAAAAGCAGGAGCACTTCCTCATGATCAACAAGCGGCGCGACCGATGACCCAGCTTGCCTCAGCGCCGGTCGAGTATTCGCCGGAAGTCGTCCTGCGAGCGCTGCTTGCGACCGATTTCATGGCATTCATCGAATACACATTCGGTGTCGTGCGCCCGGGGACGGAGTTCAAGCGCAATTGGCACATCGAGGCAATTGCGCACAAGCTGTCGCAGGTCTCTTCCGGTGAGGTGAAGCGGCTCATCATCACGGTCCCGCCACGCAACCTTAAATCCATCTGCGCATCCGTCGCCCTGCCCGCCTGGTTCCTTGGTCATTATCCCTCCGAGCGGGTTGTTGCGGTCTCATATTCGGATGTCCTCGCCCGCGTGCACGCGAACGACTTTCGGAAGGTGGTCAATGATCCCGTCTATCAGGCGACGTTCCCGGGCATGGGGCTCGAGCGCGATACCGACCGCGAGATCACGACCACGAAACGCGGTCGGCGCTATGCGACCTCGATCGAGGGCACGCTGACCGGCATCGGCGGCAATCTCGTCGTCATCGACGACCCCCTGAAGCCCGGCGACGCGCATTCGGACGCCGTCCGAAACCGAACGCTGGAATGGTATCGCTCGACGCTCGTGACGCGCCCGGACGACAAGCAGGCCGCGCGTATCGTCGTGGTCATGCAGCGCGTGCACCAGGACGACCTGGCCGGCTACCTGCAGGACCAGGGCGGTTTCGAGATCCTGAACCTGCCGTCCGTGGCACAGGTCTCCGGCACCTATGACCTCGGGTTCGGCCGGACCTACGTCCGGCAGCAGGGAGAACTGCTTCACCCCGAGCATGAGCCGGCCTCCGTGCTGCTCGGTCTGAAGAAGAATATGGGGCCAATTTCATTCTCGGCTCAGTACCAGCAATGCCCGATCCCGCTGAGCGGAAACATCATCAAGCGCAAATGGCTCGCGACCTATACCGACGTTCAGCGGGAAGACGGTGACGAGCTGATCATGAGCTGGGACATTGCCTTGAGCGAAGCCGAGACCGGCGACTACTCGGCCGGTGTCGTCCTACTCAATCGCGGCGAAACCTTCTACGTGTTGGAAGTCGCTCGTGGGCGCTTCCCGTTTGAAACGCTCAAGAACAAGATCCTGGACATGAAGGCGCGCTACGGGAGTGCAGACCTACTAATCGAGGAGTCACCCATCAGTCTGGGTCTGATACAGAGCATTCGTGAGAAGCATATTAACGTGACGACTTACCGCCCCGACAAGGACAAGCGCGCCCGACTCATCGCTCAATCCGATCTCTTTGCCGGCGGCTCAATTCGTCTGCCGAAGCGTGCCGCCTGGCTGGAGGAATTCGTGGCCGAGCTATTGGCCTTCCCCGGTCGCCACGATGACCAAGTTGATGCGCTGACGCAGGGTCTTGCGTGGGGGCGCAGGGAATGGGGACGCATTTCGCGGTTCGAGTGGATCAGACCTATTTATTGAATGGCGTCTAACGAAAATTGTTAACCCAGAAGGTGCTTGTCAGCGGTGATCCGCCGAACAAGGCATCGGCGACCTCATCCATCGATTGGAAGACAGTGAACTCTGCCTTGTTCACGACCCTGATGTTGGGGCGCTCGGCCTTCGTATGTATCGAACTGGCATTCAACAGGACTGGAACACGAGGGGAGTAACATGGCCATTCCGATTAAGACTAGGGCCCTTTAGCTGGGGCCACGTGTTGGACGTTGAGTGCTACTGCGTCGATTGAAAGGCTCCAAGAAAGATGAATGCTTGCAGCATCAAGCTCGCGGCGGCATGTGCGCACCATCAATCCGCTTGTGAACCAAAGATAACAGAGTAAAAACGGCGTGAACAGACAGGTCACCTCACCCGCCATCAAAGAACGATCCCTTGCGCATGGTGAGAAATTGCGACGCACGCGAGCATTTTTTTGCAGCGATCGCAGCCTACTTGACCGCAAACGAAATATTCCAATCGAAGTCATTGCCGTCATCGGAACTGAATTCAATCGACACCTTCGACACGTTTCTTATCCCGGAAACGCACAAATCCGGCAACCGCGGCGACACCGGATTGGTGGTGGGAACGTATGATTCCGCGACCCGTTCCTCTGTTTGTCTTCCGTCACTCAACCACTTCAGGATTTTCGCCCTGTATTGAAGCGTGACATCATTCTTCCCGGAAGGACTGTCGTAATGATTGAGGACAAAACAGTACCCTTGCTGGGACGGCAGATTCAGATCGCCGCTTCCCTTGATCGCGACAAATCGCTTTTTTTGCCTACTGTCCCTGTACCTGATCGAACCTTCATTGAAAAAGAGGCTCCCGTACGCCGTTTCCCTGTGTAGATCGAGATAGCTATCAAAGCGCCGCCCGGGTTCGGCTGCGAAAGCCTGCGTTGCCGTTACGACAATGCCAGAACAAAAGACGATGCTATGCAGGCGCCGCATTGTCCGCCCTTTCAGGCCGTGGGATGAACGAAGTCATCATTGTGTACAAAATCAGCGCGACCGGTGCCGCAATCGTGATGTGTTCACCCAGAAACGGGAAATCCTTGAATCGCGCCGTGTCGATATTGCAGACCCAGATCAAGAATCCGAGCCCGAGAACAAGTTGCAATCCTATGTGCCTGACCCCGTAAATCTTCAGGTAGATGAAAATATTTGCCAGCGCGAGCACGGCGACGATTAGCGCCATGAACCACATATATTCAGATCGTCCGATTCCGGTCGCCGCGAGCACGCCCTGAATTGCCAGATACGAGCTGGTCACCTCGGCGGGAATGAACATTCTCAGACTTTCAAGCCGATTGTTCATGAGATCACCCTGCCCTCGGGGGGAATCTGCAAACGCTTCCGCAACGACCTGAACCAGATTCTCACGAAAATTCAAAGGCTCAGGCGCCAACACTTTCAAGTGTGCAGAGAATCAATAATGCTAGCAAACCTTGGCCTGCCAGGGAACCGGCGGAAATTCGACCCCGGCGGCGCTACCAGTCATCGATAACGGAAGGCCGGCCATTGGGATTTGCGCGCAGCGGCAAATTGCTAGGCGCATGGGAAGGGCAACCGACGTCCGGACAGAGGCAGTCGGAATATCGTCCGGCAGGAGCAAGAGACGCGAGTGGCGCCCCCGCCTCGGCCATCCAGCACCAATGTAGGATTCAGGGCCTCGCACCGCGTTCGTGATTGTTCTGTTATAATCGCGACGGGCGCGCGAGTCGCGCGCCGGCGAAGGACCGAAACATACTCATGTGTTCAAGCGCGGCCCCTAGCCTGGATACCGCACACAGAATCGCGAGCGCGCTTTGGGAGCAAAGCTCAGGCTACAATTGGTTCCAAGTGACGGTTTAATGGGCCCTGCATGATAAAAAATGTCGTCGTCTTCTCTGACGGAACGGGACAGGACGGGGGCGTGCGTCCCGAACAGCGGGTCAGCAACATCTATAAGATGTACCGCGCGTCCCGAGTGTCCTTCGACAACCCGACGGATCCTGCGGCCCAGGTCACCATGTACGATCCGGGTTTAGGCACCGACCTCAGCGCCACGGCACTGACCGCCCCAGGACGCTTTTTGCAGAAGCTCCTCGCATCTGTAGAAGGCCGCGGCATTACGACTAACATCGCGGATTGTTACACCTTCATCCTCAATCACTACCAGCCGGGCGATCGCATCTTCCTGTTCGGCTTCAGTCGCGGTGCCTACACGGTTCGCAGCGTCGCGGATCTGCTTCGGCTGTGCGGCGTTCCGACCAAGACAGCTGAAGGTCCCATTTCTCACTTTCGGGCTCACACCCGTCGGATCGCGGAAGAAGCCGTTCTGACCGTGCTCGAGCACGGGGCTGGACATCCGCGGGGCGGCGAGCTTGAGAAAGAGCGCGACGAGCTGGCCCGGCGGTTTCGAGATAAGTACCACTCGCATCATCCGACCGGCGAGGAGCAGCGATCTAACGTCGCGCCATACTTCATCGGCGTCTTCGACACGGTCGCAGCGCTTGGCGCGAGCGGTCTGCGACGCAGAGCGATTCAGAGCGGTCTTTACGCGGGCATGGGATTGCTTGCGCTGATCGCCGGCTTCGTTCCAGCCATGTTGGTCAGTTTTCTTATTGACCGCTTCGCCGATTTTCCATTTTGGCTGGGAGTTCTTGGCCTCGAAGCCCTGGTGCTCATCGGCAGCATCGTCTGGCTGAGCCACAGACAGCGCGCGCAGGTGCGAAAGACGATCCTGGACTTCCCGAACAAAGGCGATCGCCGTTCGCACTACGCCGAATGGGAGGGGAAGAATTTTAACCGGCTACTTAGCCGTTTCGTGACCTATGCGCGTTCGGCTAACGCTATTGACGAAACTCGCGCCGACTTTGATCGTGTTCCTTGGGGTTCGACCCGCAAGGGCATTGACGAAACCGCCGGACATAAGACGTTTCGCCAGGTCTTCTTTGCCGGCAACCATTCCGATATCGGCGGCAGCTACGCCGAAGTCGAGTCGCGCCTCTCAGACATCGCGCTCGCCTGGATGCTTGAAGAGTCGGTGAGCGTTCCTGACGGGCTGAAGGTCGGCTCCGTCTTTGTCAACGGCGCTAAGATGCCCGATACAGGAGAGACGGGTCCCGTTCTTTATATCTACCCGGCCGATGATGGGATTCAGCACTGCGAAATCGCGGCGACCCGCGACTATCTCGACGACCTTAAACGGCGCTGGCTGGCATGGCTGCTTCGCAACCGGAATTATGCTGTGAAAATTCGATCGGTGCCCCCGGGTGCGGAATTGCACCCGTCGGTCAAGCGACGCTTGGCGTTGCCGGGCGTGCAGCAAGCCAATGGTTTCGGCTGTTACCGCCCGGAAGCCCTACGTGAAATCGAGGACCTCAAGGCCTACTATGGTCCGAGCGCGTCGACGGCTGCGCCGAGTACGATCAAGACCTAGCGCCCGATTTCACTCAAAGGCGCCGCCTCGGCAATTCGGCTAAAGAATGCTGGCGGCTGGGTCGAGCAAGATTCTGCCACCGAGCTCCTAACCGTAAATGGGGAGTTTACGGCATCAATCGTGGTGGTGCGATGCCGGACGACACCTGCAGGCTCATGGTCCGCGGGTCTTTAGCTGATCGAACCGTCCATTTCGGGTGGGCCCTGAAACGCCGCGGCTTTCTCTCGGCGGCTAAGATCTTGACCACGCTGGATATTTATTCGCGCTAGCTTGGTCAGAGGGCGGATCGTCGCTCCGAAAGGCTGACTTTTGACGGAAATGGAGGGCTGTCCGGGTACCCGGCGTCGCAAATATCGCGTCACGAGCCATCCTGCCGCGATTAGGCTGAATTCGCCGGAATCGCGCGTCCAGCTCAGCGCCGCCTGCACATCGTCATGCAGTCAGCGGGGATGGCTGGCACCGGCAGAGCTACTGGTGTCGTGAGGCAAGCCTCAGGCGGCAGCCGGCGAATTTGCGGATCCGAACAATGCGTCAGCCAGATCTTCCATGGAATCAAGGACCGTGAACTCGGCCTTGCTGACGACCCGGATGTTAGGCCGTTCGGCCTTGCGTCCGTGCTGATCCCCCTTGGAATGGCGTCCAATCCGCGCGCCGAATCCCGGGGTTGGCTGGTCCGGGGGATTGCCGAGCCAGAGGAAGGGTCCGATCCTCATGGTCGCGGGGTCAAACATGATCCAGACGACGCATCCGCTGTGCCGTCGCTGCAGTCCGACGTTGATGTTGACTCGGCTTGTCTTGGCGCCTCGATAGCTCGACTTCAGCTGCACATGCCGCATCACGCCGTTGCATTCCAGGACGAGGTCATAGCCGCCGGCATCGACCTCCGCCTTGAGCAGCTCGACCTGCTGCATGCCCTTGCACCAGAGAACCCGAAGAAGCTCGCCCACGAACTGATGCTCCAGAATCTTTTCCCGAAGACTCGAGTTCGTGAACAGGGCCTTGTCGGGTCCCCCGGCCTCGGAATTCTCAACGACCAGGGTATCCATGGTTTGCCTCCAAATTAATGCCTGGTCCGGCAATTCCCTTGCTGTGCGCCATAAGTCCAGGGGAAAGAGGGCGCCGCCTGTCATTGAAGCAGACCAGAGTTAATAAATATCCGTTTTTGGGATAATCAGATTCTCGGATCAGATTCCCGCGCCGATGGCGAGTCGCGCGCGCAAACTCCCGAGATCGGTCCATTCGCCGGAGCAACAGGCTTTCCGCGAATTGATGATCCAAGCGCGCGCCCGGTCCGGCTTGACTCAGCAGATCCTTGCGAAACGGCTCGGAAAGCCGCAATCCTTCGTGGCCAAGTACGAAGGCGGCGAGCGCCGGTATGACGCCAGAAGCCGCCAATACAGCCATAAAAGAGTGCCTGAGAGCCATCCGTGACCGGCTAGAAAAGGCTGCCGCCATTGCGAAATCAGCTGTTGCGTGTGCCGAAGCGGGCAATCCCGACAAAGCTGTCACAATCGTGCTCGATGTCGAGCAACTGGTTTATGAGGTCAAACCGTGAGGCTCCCCCCCATCCCGATTGTGCCGAGCATGAACGACAGCTTGGAGGTGGAGGTCCTCTATCCAGCCTGATGGCGGAGAAGGATTAGCGAAGCGCAAGGGCGTTGTCGCGAGGCGGGGTCTACGGAAGGTTCGAGTCGGGCCGATTGTGTTGCAAAACGATTTTGAGCGCCCGAGCGCGTAATATTGATTCAAGATCAGGCGCCTACGCGCAATGTTGATTCAAAAAATTGTTCGTACCGATTCGATTATTGCCAGCCAGCTGCTCCTCATCGAGTTTTGCAACACAATCGGTCCATATGCAGACTCTCGCCGCCGCGCAACATCGACCGCAACTAGGCACATCGCGATGGCAGTAAGAGGTGCCGTCAACCTTATCAAAACAGAACTTGCGCTGTCCTCGGCACAGGATTGCGAGAGCGCTATCTCGCCTCGGCCCGCCGGTCGGCCGCCGAAGGCGATATCGCGGCGATAGCCGCGTAGATCGGGGTGTTCTGGCCCAGGGTGACACTATCGCTCATGGGCGCTCTGCGGTGATCATCCAGTAGATGATCCGCCTGTCAATCAAATTGCGTTGTGTGTTGAGCTGCCGTTCTGGCACGTCGTTGCCGATGACGAGCCGGTTGGTCAGCTTATTGGATGGCGGGGGATGCATCTGCTTGGACCGCTCGATTATGAAATCGGTGTAGTTGGTCCAATCTCGGATGCGGAATCCGGCAGTTTGAAACTGGGCACGCATCACATCCTCGGGATCGAGGAAATTGATCGAGGCGTCAAAGGCCCAAGTCAACGGGAAGATGATGTCGCCACCCGGGCCGAGTGAAAACTCGGTCGAGGTGAACAGCCCGCCCGGCTTAAGCACACGATAAACGCCCGCGAGGAAGCTGGCCTTGTCGGAGATATTCATGGTGACGTTTTGGCACCAGACAACGTCGAAGGCCTGGTCGGGATATGGCAGGTCGAGCGCATTGCCGAGTTGCAGCACGACGCGGTCGGCGAGGCTGCAACGATCGGTCAGCACCTGTCCGGTCTCGATTAACTCCGGTGCCAGGTCGATGCCGTCGACCCGGCAGCCATACCTATGCGCGAGGTAGCGCGCCGGCCCGCCCGTGCCGCAGCCGATATCGAGGACACGGCTGTTCTCCGTCAGCGTAATCCGCTCCGCCTGGTCGCGGGTAGTCGCCAAGCCGCCGGTGTGGAGGTGCTCGACAGTCGCCAGGATATCAGGGGTAAGGTTTTGCGGGTCGTGTCCCAGCTCAGCGAGCACCGCGTCGATCCGCGCAAGCACGCCACGCCGCGTCCAGTGATCCTGAACGTCCGCCGTTCGTTCAGCCATCGTCCTTGCTCCACTGTTCGTTTCAAAAAAGCGTAGCATCGCGGTGCGTGCGCGACAATCAGCGACCGTGACACCGCGGTGTAATGCGCCACGCGATGGCCCTTGGCAGATACGCGTCTGCCAGGATTGGTCCAACTTGATCACCTTGCAGCGCACAGAGCGAGAGGACCGGAGGTCTCCTGTGGGTTGATGCTGTCGAAAAAGGCTTGAGATTGGCGACGAACAGTGATTCCGCTTTTCCGACGCGACGAGATCGGAGGCGGGTCATGAACCGCTCGCCGCCTGTGTCACCGAGCGATCAAGGCTCAAATGACGCTGGGACTGTATTCGTCACTGGATGAAAGACGACGCTCGGTCACATCTCTACTCGTTATGGTTAGGTAGACCACGAGGCTCAAAATAGTGACGAGGAAGATGACGCTCGTCCCGATTGTACCTAGGCCGAGGCCACCCTTGTCGTGAGACTGTGACAGCAAGTCGCCGATTGAGGCCCCGAGAGGGCGGGTCAGGATGTAAGCGAGCCAAAAAGCTAAGACCGCGTTCGAGGCCTGCCGCTGATGTTCCACGGCCAAAAGAGCCTTAACGGCGTAGTGGCCGATGGTTACGACCGCGATCAGTGCAGCGAACAGGAGTCCTGAGTTCAAGTAGCCTACGTTGAGGCGCTCCGCCGTGAGGTCACCGGCTGCGGTACCCAAGGCGAAGGTGAACAGGATGGCCAGCCAGTAAAATGCTTCTCTTCGAGTCGTGTAGATGGAATGAATGGATAAGGTCTTCTCACTTGCGTACCAGGCTGCGAAGATCGCCGCCAGCGCAATGGTGAAAATGATGGTGGTCGTCACCAAACTGACCCCGAAGTTGTCCACCAAGTTATCGGTGATCTGCGTGCCGACAACACTCAGAAGAACGACTGCGAGCCAGTAGATTGCCGGCACGTATTTTCTAAACCTGAACTGAAAGAACAGGGTGATGAGCAGCAAGCTGCCCATGAGGTAGGTCGTGTTGGTCAAGCCTAGATTCAGGTGAGTATTCAGAAAATCGGCCGCGGTTTCGCCCACCGTGGTGCACAAGACCTTGATGACCCAGAAGTAGATGGTGACTTCTGGAACCTTATTTAACATCTGCGCGGTATTGTCACTTCTCACCGTCATCATTGCCATCACTCCTTGTTGGGCGGGGCGACTAGGTTCGCTCGGATCCTATAAGGTCCATTTGAAGAACGGTGCTATTCCGAAGTGGATGGACCGGCATGTGCCTTCCCTTCACACAAGAGCATCGGAAAAAGACCCCGGCCAGTGTTTTCCAGCCGGGGTCCTCGATCGGACGTCGGGGGCATTTGGGGGGACATTGAAGACGTCCGGAGCTGTGCAGATTAGACAGGGACGCGCGGGGCGTCCGAGCAAAATTGAACACTCTCGCCGACCAGGCATGAGGCCCAAGATTGCAAGGAAAACAAGGCGTACAAGCTGCACGACCTCAGAGCCTGGCCGAAAAAGAGTTGAGTGATTTCAGCCCTTTGTGATTCCGTCGGATTTGCGAGATTCGATGGAGGACACAATGTCTTGGACTGAAATCACCCGCAAACAGTATCGGCGCGATCACCTGCGTTATGCAAGCGACACGACATACGCGGAATGGTTCCTGCTCTCTTCTTTCCTGCCTGCGCCGTGCCGCCTCGGGCGTCCGCGCGAAGTCGATCTGCAGGCGGTGATGAACGCGATCCTTTACATTCTGGCGACCGGCTGCCAATGGCGCGCTCTGCCGAAGGACTTTCCGCCGCGCTCCACGGTTCAGTACTACTTCTATCTCTGGCGCGACCAGCGCATTTGGCATCGGATCAATCTCGCGCTGGTGCGGCGCGCCCGAACGGCAGCGGGACGCAACGCCATTCCCTCGGCCGGCGTCATCGACAGCCAGAGCGTCAAGACCACAGAAAGCGGCGGCCCACGCGGGTTTGACGCTGCCAAGCGGATCAAAGGGCGCAAACGCCACATCGTCACCGACACGCAGGGCTTTCTGCTCGCCGTTCTGGTGCATGCGGCCAACATCCAGGACAATCAAGGCGCGGTGCCGCTGCTCAAACTGCTGCGGCAGATCTTCCCCAAGCTGCGGCACATCTTCGCCGACCGCGTCTACCGCGGCGACAAGCTTCGCGCCGCGATCGCCGAGTTTGGTCGGTGGGTGATCGAGATCGTCACCCGATCCGAGCGGGTCGGCACCTTCAAACCCGAGCCCAAGCGCTGGGTGATCGAACGCACCTTCGCTTGGCTCGGACGCAATCGTCGCCTCGCCAAGGACTTCGAACAAGCCATCGTCACCGCCGAAGCCTGGTTTTTGATCGCCAACGTCAACCTGCTTTCGCGCCGCCTCGCAAGGGCCTGAAAACACGGATATCATTTTGAGTCAGACTCTCAGGACGTTCAGTCGTCGTCGCCTTCGTGCCCGTTCTCGTTATGCTCGTTGTCAGCGGTGACAGTCTTTACGACCTTGCCCGTCTGCGGATCGATCAGAACCTTTTGGCGCGTACCGACCTTCAGGACCTGAACCTCGAAGTAGGCGGTGCCGTCCTGATCCTCGATTCCCATGCCGACGGCCTTGCCGCCAACATGCTGCTCGGCGGTCGCAATGGCCTGCGTCATGTTGATCTTGGCGGTGGCCATGATTGCGGCCTCGTCGGTGGGTTTGTCATTGTTCCTCGCGTAGGCCGCGATCGAACCACCGATGGCGCCGGATGCGAGGGTGCCGGCCAAAATGGCGGTGAGAAGTTTGCTGCGGAGCATTAGTCATCTCCTTTTGTTCCGTTAGGCGAAGCCCATGCTTCGCGAATACGGCGGAGAATGACGTGGGGAGGCATACCTGAGTTCGACCTGCCGTATACGGATTCGTAATGTTACGATTCGGGCGAGGCTTAACCTTGGCTTGAATGCCGGGTTCGCGTGTTTCACTAAAGGATTCGAGTGATGACCGCACTAAATGGCGCTCTTATCCTTTCGGTCGCGTGGACGGCGATGGCTGCGGCAACTGCCGTTCCGGCTCCGCCGATGACGTCCGAAACGTAATGCGTGCCAACATAAACCCGTGAAAAAACAAGCAGTACGGCGGGAACGGCGAAGAGCATTGCCCGCCGCGAACGATGGTTCAGCCACATTGCAGCGACGATGGCGATGGCGCCGGTCGCATGGTCCGACGGAAACGACGAATCCGAGCTAGGCGCAATGATCAAATGGGTAACGCCGGCATCGTAGGGTCTGATGCGGCTCACGAACAGAAGGATAAGCTGATTGATAAGCAACCCGACGACAAACGTCAGGCCCGCCTCGATCGCTAGGTGCCTCTCCTGTTCCTTTTCGAGGCGAGACCACCAGCGCACTGCAACTGCCAGCACTATGAGAGGGATGGTTACGTGTGTCACGCCGATCGTCAGATTGTCAAGGAAGGGATGAAACCCCGCCGGACTGTTCATCCAATGAGTGAGAAGGGCATCGATGTTGGAGAGCATGGACGTGCGCTAAATTGCCACGAAGGCAATGCCGATCTGATTTTCCGTTCGCCAAATGACCCGGCAGGTCTTTGTAAGGTCGTCAGGACTTATGATCAGCTTGAATGCACCAGGAATGCCGATCGTACTTTCAACTTGAAGAGTGGCGCCACCCACGGACAGGTTTTTGATGGTGCAGTCGATAACGGAACGATCGTCGTTGAAGACGATCTTTCCTCCCTTGAACGCTCGCCTGCGCTGGTGCTTTCTTCTGTCTTCCACCAGGGCTTCTCCTCGTTGCGGACGGAGCCTCGAATCCTCGGGCAAATCATCGCGCTCCGTTTAAGCGCTGCACTGCAGGCCGAGTGCGCCCATCCGAGACCGGTTAGGGACTTTTCGGCACTGCGAGCATGAACGTAACGCCGATATTAGCCGCCATGACTTGGCTAAAACTTCACCAAAACTATACGGACTTGTAATGTTTGTGAATCGTCAAGCGAAGGGCGTGATTGAGAAAAAGGCCCTGGTCGTGCGGCTGACACCACGGCAACAATTGGTGCGGCCGGCATATGGGAGACGTCACAATGGTTGACCTTCCTGAGACGAACACGACCGGCGTGGCTCCCCCGGTCCCACCGATCATGCCTCCGCTCAAACCAGTCGGATTTCTAAAGAGTCTGGGACCGGGTCTGGTGACCGGGGCGGCAGACGACGATCCCAGCGGTATCGCCACCTACAGCCAAGTGGGCGCTCAATTCGGCTATGGCCTCGCTTGGACCATGCTGTTCAGCTTTCCGCTGATGGCCGTGATTCAGGCGGTCAGCGCACGGATCGGCTGCGTTACCGGCTACGGCATCGCCCAAAACCTCCGCCGGCATTACTCCCCGTGGCTCCTGCGCGCGGTCGTGCTCCTGCTCCTCGTCGCCAACGTGATCAATCTCGGCGCAGACCTCGGCGCCATGGGCGCGGCGCTGGGCTTGCTGATCGGTGGCCCCGAGCATCTCTATACGGTGTTATTCGGTGTTGTCTGTATCCTGCTCGAAACGTTTATGAGCTACGCACGCTATGCTGCGGTGCTCAAATGGGCGACACTGTCCCTGTTCGCCTACGTAGCCGTCGTCTTCGCCGCGCACGTGCCCTGGGGATCGGCCCTATACAGCACCCTCGTCCCGCATCTCGTTTTTGACGCTCCTCATGCCATGGCCATGGTCGCCGTGCTTGGCACGACAATCAGCCCCTACCTGTTCTTCTGGCAAGCGGGACAGGAGGTAGAAGAGTTGCATCGACGCCACGTCAAGGCGCTTTGCGTCACGCCCCGTGACGCCGGGCCGGAACTCTCACGCATTCGCACCGACACCATCGTTGGAATGGGGATTTCGAATCTCATCGCTCTATTCATTATCTTCGCTACGGCGGCAACACTGAACGCCAGCGGCGTGACCGATATTCAGACATCCTCTCAAGCGGCGGAGGCGCTGCGGCCGATTGCGGGTGTGTTCACATTCGCGCTGTTCGCGGCTGGCATCATTGCAACCGGCATGCTCGCCGTGCCGGTGCTCGCCGGCTCTGCAGCCTATGGAATAAGCGAAGCCTTTGGTTGGACGGAAGGCCTCGACCGCCGCCCAAGAGAGGCTAAAGCATTCTATGCCGCGATTGCGGTCGCAACGCTGGGCGGCGTTGCGCTGAACTTTACCTCTCTCGACCCTGTCAAGGCCCTCTATTGGAGCGCCGTCGTCAACGGCGTGCTTGCCACCCCGCTGATGGCCGTCATGATGGTGATCGCAATGAACCCGCGCATCATGGGCCGTCTGACGCTTCCGCGCCCGATGCTCGTGGTCGGATGGCTGGCGACATTGGCAATGGCGCTTGCAACAGTTGGGTTCTTCTCGCTTTGAATCTATGCGCAATGCGGAGTATCTCGAAGCGAATGATCGATCGTGCTCAGCGGGGCGCGCCTTCCTGAAATCCCCGAAGACGAATTGATGTTAGGTTAATCTCAGCGATATTTCGCGGAGTTCGCGGCACGCTGGCGTGCCGCGCACGACAAGCAGGTGGCACGGCTGCCGCTGTTGCGTTTTTGGTTGCGAAACTCGTCGCTTAGTTTACTGGTGAGTTCGTGTGCCAGCCCCGTTTTGACTAAGGGATGCACGACGAGAGGCCCCCGGCCGGTTAAAGAGCAACAGTGCTCTGGACATTACCAAACCGTATAGCGCCGGACGAGGGTTGGTAATTGGCATAGTTGCATTCTTGCCCTCGATGACATCGCCAGGTCGATGTTCTTCGAGGTCATGATGATGAAACACAAGCAAGACGACCGGCCATCCACATCTGATGCGGGCCCCGCACAAAACCGCATGACGTCATCGGCGCGTCCCACTGCTGTGGTTGCCGCGCGGATCGCGCTTGGCGAGGCCATCGCAATAGGACAACGGGAGGGCGATGGAGACGTCTTCGCGGTCTTCTTCGACAAGCGCCGTTGCGTTCTCACGCTCGCAGTCCGCGCCGATCGGCCGCAAGACTCTCGCAGCCCTGTCAGGTTCGTCACGCTGGATTCCGCGAGCGGCGAGGTGCTGGAATTTACGCACCGCAGCGCTGCCATCGCCGTCATCGCCTGAACAGCTGATCGATCCACAGGAGACGAGCTATGATACTTCGACTCAAGAACGTGAAGGTGTCGATCGGCGCCAAGCGCATTCTTCACGACGTTTCGCTCGATCTGGCCGCCGCCACGATATACGGACTGCTCGGTCCGAACGGCGCTGGTAAGAGCACGACGATCGCGGTCGCGCTGGGCCTTCTCAAACCAGCGGCGGGAGAGGTGAAGTTGTTTGGCCGCGATCCGGCCAAGGCGGGCGAAGCGCTGCGCGCGCCGGTTGGCGTGCTGCCTGAGCAGAACGGATTCTACGACTGGATGACAGCCGACGAATACCTGGCCTTCTTCGCGCAGCTTTATGGCCTCCATCCAAGCTCGAACGAGATGTCGGAGGGGCTGGAGATGGTCGGCCTTGCAGCTCGCAGCGGGCAGACGATCGGCACCTACTCCCGCGGTATGCGGCAGCGGCTCGGGCTTGCGCGCGCGCTCATTGGTCACCCACGCCTTCTGGTACTCGACGAGCCGACAAACGGATTGGACCCGCGCGGGCGCCGCGACATCCACGACATCCTGATCGCACTGGCGCGAAATGGCACCGCCGTCCTCCTCTGCACCCATCTCCTTGATGACGTCGAACGGCTATGCAGCCGGGTCGGATTCATCGTCGAGGGACGCACCGTCGCCCAGGGCGGAACGTCCGAACTCTTGGCGGAGCGCGGCGAGGGGCGGCAGTTTCGGCTCAGACTCGCCGGTCCGATCCCAGCGGAGGACTCGGTCCCGCCATTGGTCAATGTGCTTAAGCAAGACGGCGACAGGGTACTCGTCGACGTCGATCCGGCTCGTCGGCCGGAGGAAGTGTGGCGCGAACTGATGTTCCGGGGCTGGCCCATTCTTGAGATCGAGTGCGCCGGTGGCGGCCTCGAGGAACTTTATCTCGCCCTTACCGCGACGAGCTACCAACCCGAGAGGAGGGCCGCATGAGCGTAGCCCCGACCGTCATGGATCACAAACATATCGCGGCCATCCACCCGGTCCCGAGACTTCACCCCGTCCGTCTCATTGCCCGCAAGGAAGCGTCCGAGATCGTCGCTAGCCCACGCGGGCGGGCGTGGCTTCTCATGCTGACTGTTGTGCTATCAGGATTCTCGCTGCTCTTTGTTGCGAACACGGAACTCAGCCTGCTCGACAACGCCCAGGTGGTCTATCAGATGCTGGGCATCGTGACCGGCCTGGGCGCGCTGTTGGCGGTCGTGGCGGGGTCGGATTCCATTGCCGGCGAGCGCGAACGCGGCTCGCTCATGCCGTTGCTGGTCGCGCCGGTGTCACGCCGAGACATCGTCTTCGGCAAGCTTGGAGGCCCGCTCGCTGCCTGGGCTGTGATGCTCGTGCTCGCGCTGCCCTATCTCTGGGCGGTCGGCAGCACTGGCCAAAATCTAGTCTCGGGAGCCATTGTTCTCGCGCTCCTCGGAACGCCTGTCGTGCTGGGCTTCGGATTCCTGGCGCTCGGACTGGGAGCACGCCTCGCATCGGCGCGCGCTGCATTGTCGCTCGGTTTGACTCTGCTCGTACTCTCGGCGAGCCCGCTGCTGCTCGGTCCGAGTCTGCGCCAGTCAACTATCGGGCGCGCGTTTGACGCAGCGAACCCGTTCTCGGGCGCGCTCAACGCCTACGACGCGGTCGTGATCGATTCTCAAAGCATTCTGCAGCAGGGCATGCATGCCCTACCCGTCATGATCTGGCTCGTCGCGACCCTTCTTTTCGCGCTCGGGAGCGTCCGCGCTCTGTCGCGCTAGACCACGACTCTACATCATCAAGGAACACATCATGAAACTCTCAGTCGTTTTCCTCTGTGCCGGGCTCGCACTTGTGACCGGCCCGGCGCTCGCCGGGACGCTGTCGGTCGATCTGACACCCGCGACGACCAACCCTGCCTCGCCGCAGATGGGAGACCATCTCTCGTTCAAGACGGTTATTCGCAATACGGGAACCAAGCCCGTCGACGGAGTGATCGCCTGGATCAGCCTTGTCCAGGTCGACCCAGGCAAGGAGCAGCCGGTCGATCTGGAGGACTGGAGCGCCCACAAGGCCGTGACCGAACATGCGCTCGCGCCCGGCGCTACGATCACGACCGAATGGCCAATGCGGCTGATTCAATCCGGACATTATCGCGTGGTCGTGAGCGCCGTGACCCGGGACGGCGCGGAGTTGACTTCGAGCTCGTTCGCAGATTTCACGGTCAGGCCGAAGGCAGTCGTAGAGTCCTTCCGCGTCATCCCGGTGGCTGCCGGCGTGCCGCTGCTGGTCGGAGCATTCCTGCTCCTGCGCTTGCGAAGACGACGGTCGTGAAGCTTATTGATCGGAGCCCGCCGCAATGAGTGCACGGTCTTTATCTATCCTTACTCGCGTTCTTCACCTCATGCTGCTGCTGGCCGTCTTGCATCAGCTCGTTGGCAGCACGTTCATGGAGGGATCCAAGCCTGGCTTGCCCGATGACCCGCTGTACGAATTCCACCAATGGGGTGGCCTCACAAGCCTGGGATTGGTGTCGCTTTTCTGGCTTTGGACGCTGGTCCGTCGAGGAGAGACCGCGCTCGGCACTCTAGGGTGAGAACTCATTAATTCTTTTGGTCTGACAATACGATTCTGATTCGCCTTGGGAAGGGGATTGGGATCATGCGCAGGAATCTATTTTGGCTTAGCGTTGAGCAGTGGGCGCGGCTTGAGCCGCATCTGCCGACGGATGTGCGCGGTGTCGATCGGGTAGACGACCGCCGCGTCATCAGCGGCATCGTGCATGTGCTCAAGAGCGGCTGCCGCTGGTGCGATTGTCCCGAAGTCTATGGTCCACCGACGACGATCTATAACCGCTTTGTGCGCTGGGCGGAGCGCGGCATCTGGGAAAACCTGTTCCGGGAGCTTGCCGGAAACGGTCGGTCCGCGGACACGCAGATGATCGACTCGACGCATGTCAAAGCGCATCGCTCGGCGGCGGGCGGAAAAGGGGGGAGCAGAAGCAGGCTGTTGGCCGCTCGCGCGGCGGGCGTAACACGAAGATTCACGCACTCGCAGATGCTAAAGGGCGCCTTCTCGCCATCCTCCTGACCGGCGGCGAGGCACACGACTGTCCGGTCGCCGAACGCCTCATTCGGAGGGTTAAACCCTCGCAACATATGCTCGGCGACAAGGCTTACGACAGCGCCGAGTTACGCGACGGACTGGATGAACGAGGAACCAAGCCGGTCATTCCGAACCGCAGCAACAGGAAGCAGCCGTTCAGCTTTAACAAGCGCCTCTACAAGCTTCGCTGGCGCATCGAGAGCGCATTCAACAGGTTGAAGGACTTCAGGCGCATCGCAACGCGCTACGACAGACTGGCGCGAAACTACTTGGCCTCTGTCTGTCTGGTCGTCGCCCTTGTATGGCGGATCTAATGAGTCTGGACCCTAGTTCCCCGGTTCTCGGCGACCCGTCGCGCGGCGCTCTGGACCGATCTGAAACGACATGGACGAGCGCTCATCCGATTTCGCCTGCCCGACGACGGGCTTGGCGCTCTGGCGAGCGCCGTCCACGGCCTGGGGCTTTTGACCGTCACGACGATGGCGGCAACGGGTGCTGCAAGCCTGGTCGCGACAGCTGGTTCGGCGGAGCCGATTGTCGAATTTCACAAGGTCATGGCAAATTCAAGTGGGTTTACCTTGTCGCCCAAGCGAGCGTTGCGGTGATTCACCAGCTTGGCGGCAGCGACGTAGTGCGGCAGATGTTCTCGTCAAAGACCAGAGCTAACGCGACATGACGGGGTGGGCGACATGAAGGTGCTGGTGATCGAGGACGATGCCGAGACAGGCGCATACGTCAAGAAGGGCATGGAAGAACATGGCCACGTGGTGGATCTCGCCGTCAACGGGCGCGACGGCCTGTTCCTGGCAGCCGGCGAAGCCTATGACGTGATGATTGTCGACCGCATGCTGCCCGGGCTGGACGGACTATCGGTGGTTAAGACAATCCGGGCAGCCGGGGTCAAAACGCCGGTGCTGTTTCTTACGACCATGTCCGGCGTGGGCGATCGGGTGGCCGGGCTTGAGGCCGGCGGCGACGACTATCTGATGAAGCCCTTTGCTTTTGCCGAGCTTCTCGCGCGCGTCAATGCACTGGCCCGCCGGCCACCGATGACCCAAGTGGAGACGGTATTGAGGGTTGCGGATCTGGAAATGGACTTGATCAGCCGCAAGGCGCGCCGCGCGGGACAAGAGATTGCCCTGCAGCCTCGTGAGTTCCGTTTGCTCGAATACCTGATGCGCAATGCCGGCCGCGTGGTCACGCGCACCATGCTGCTGGAAAGCGTTTGGGATTTCCACTTCGATCCGAAGACCAACATTGTCGAGACCCACGTGAGCCGCCTGCGCTCCAAGGTCGACAGAGGATTCGACGCCGAACTCATCCAGACTGTTCGCGGGTCAGGGTATCTTCTCCGTGCGCCTTCGTAGACTCGTCAAGAGCACGGGCTTCCGCTTTACCCTGCTGCACACGCTCGTGTTCGTCGTGTCGGTAGCCGCGATCGGCTGGGTGGCGGAGATCACGGTTACCGCGGCTCTCGAACGCCAGGCGCGCGAGCGGGTGGCGATGGAGGCCGCCTCGCTTGTCGACGAGTACCAGCGGCATGGGTTGCCAGGGCTTCGTTCTGCCATCGAAGAGCGATCCTCCGCGCGCAAGCGGCGGCTTCGTTACGCCATCCTCGACGCGCAGAACCGAACGATCATGGGCGACGACTATCTCGCCGCGTTCGCCGGGACAGCCGCTTCCGGAGTTCAGGTTCTTCACCGGGATACGGGCGAGAATGCGACCGACGCTATTCTCGTTGCAACACGACCGCTGGCGGACGGGGCGCGGCTCGTCGTCGCAGACAATCTTGAGAGCATCGAGGACGTGGAGGATGTCGTCGAGAACGCCTTCCTGATCGCTCTGGCGCTTGCCATCGTGCTCGGACTCGGAGCCGGCGCGCTGTTCACGCGGTCGCTCCTGCGACGGGTGGATTCTGTGACTCGAACGGCAGAGGCGATCATTGGCGGCGATTTGTCGCAGCGCATAGCGGTTACCGGCTCTGGCGACGATTTTGACCGACTTTCATCGACGCTCAATGCGATGCTTGATCGGATCGCCGGCCTGCTCGAAAACTTGCATCAGGTATCGAACGATATTGCGCACGATTTGCGAACGCCTCTGTCTCGTCTCCGGCAGGGTCTGGAGCATGCGAGAAGCCGCGCGGCTACCACGGGCGAGTACGAACTGGCAACCGATCGCGCGATCAAGGAGGCCGATGATCTGCTCAATACGTTTTCCGCACTATTGCGCATTGCACAGATCGAGGGGGGCGTGCGGCGCTCGTCGTTTCGGACGGTGAGCTTGTCGGACGCGATGCGCGACGTAGCCGAAGCCTACGCTCCCGCCGCAGAAGACAACGGCCGGCCGTTGCAAACGGATATCGTGGACGGCCTCACCATCACGGGCGATCGTGAGCTTTTGGTGCAGCTTTTCTCCAATCTCGTCGAGAACGCGCTCCGTCACACGCCGAGAGGAGCGCACATTGTCATGAAACTCCGGGGCGATAACGTCGGAGCCGTCGCGGAGGTCTCTGATGATGGTCCCGGCATTCCCGAACAAGAACGCAGCCGCGTGTTCCGGCGCTTCTATCGCCTGGAGCATAGCCGAACGACACAAGGCAGCGGACTAGGACTTAGTCTCGTCGAGGCGATTGCACAGCTTCACAATGCTCGTCTTGAATTGCTCGACAACGGACCTGGCCTACGAGCGGTGCTCCGGTTCGCTTCGAGAGGATATTGAAAAGGTGGCAGGTCCACAGTCCTATCCACGTCCTTCCGTCGAAGTCGAACGGTCAATTGTGTTGGAGGGATTTAGAGTGAACGGGTCGTGTCAGTGCCACGGATATAAGGAGTCGCCGCTGCTCTTGCGGGGCCAGTTCGCAGCTATGCCCGAGGAATTACCCTACTCGGGCTCTCGCACGCTGGTCTGACGGCGAATGCCGGAGGGGCGAGGGCTTATCGCCACCCAATCGGCGCGCTGAACGTGAAGACCGCGCTGTAGTCGCCCCATCGGCCGGTGCTGCCGGTCTCGGTGAAGCCGAATGCCGGTGAGACAAGGCTTATCGACTGCGACGGGAAGAAGCGTGCGCGGCCCTCGACGCCGACGCGGAGCGGATTGCCGGCGATGCAGTTGGGGCAGACGAAGGTCGAGAGCCCGGCCATTAAGCCGAGTCCCGTTTGCCAGCTCGACTCGTTGACGGACGGGACGCCGCCGCCGAAGAAGCTCTGGTTGCTGGTGAGCGTCAGGTCCAGGTGCCGGAACGTCGGCCCGATGCCGGCGGAGAGGAACAGGTTGTTCGACGGCCCGACCGGCACCTCGCCCTTGAACAGAACGTCGATGATGACGTTCGTGGAAGCGCGAAGGTCCACGTCGCCCGGCCCGTGCCGCGGGATTCTGAACAGCGTGTTGTTGTCGTCATGACCGAACACGTTGGAGCCGCTGCAGACGTTCACGTCGAGGCCGACGCGCGCGGGGCCGACGACGAAGCCCGGCCAGAACGTCGCGCCACCGCAGAATTGGGGCGACCCTTGCGAGAAGTCGCCGCTGAACGGCGCTTGTCCTCCGGTGCTGTCGTAGGTCGGCGTGTCGAACGCGTGTCCGCCGCCGATGGATACCTTGGGCTCGACGACCATGCCGATTTGTGGCGTGGTCGGAACGGTAGCGGTTTCGGTCGGCCGGCAAGGCCCGCGAACGAAGTTACGCCCAGTCCCGGGATCAAAGACACGATTAGAATCATCTCCGGCAGCGGGTAGGACCCCTCGAAGGGTGGTCACCGCTGTCCCCAAGGCAGGTGTGCCAGTTTGCGTGGGAATAATGGGCCCAGACGCGACGGGCCGGCCCGTCGCCGCGTCTCTCCACTGACAAGTTGCGGGGTCTCTGACGAAGTTACGCCCAGTCACGGGATCGAAGGCACGATTAGGATCATCTCCGGCAGCGGGTAGGACCCCGCGAAGGATGGTCACCGCTGTCCCCAAGGCAGGTGTGCCAGTTTGCGTGGGAATAATGGGCCCAGACGCGACGGGCTGGCCCGTCGCCGCGTCGATCCACTGGGCCGAGGCTGGTTGCGCGAGAGGGGCCGCAGCGAGAATCAGCAAGATCGTCCATGCGACAATCCTCATGGATCGCGAAAACAAATCACCATGCATGGAAGCCCCCACTCCCAGTGCTGAGCGCCAGCGCGCACCAAAGACTACACTTACTCAAGTCCGGGCGAAAAGTCCCGGCACCGAGTTCTTGTTGTTGAATTTTAGTTGCTTGTTGCCCTATCGCCACAGCCCACTGGCCCCGACCCATCGGCCGAGTGCTGGCTCGAAGGGCTCTCGGCTTTGCGCCGTTCGGCCCGTCGCGTAGCACGGCGCTGCACACGGATTGCAACTACCGCGACCTTCGAAAGGCATGCGGACCTCAGCTTCCGCACGTCACCGGCGGGCACGGCCGCCGCTGCTCGTGCGCTTGGCTTTGCTTGATCTGGCGACACGGGACGCACGTGTGGTCACCAAAGAATTCGACATATCGAGTGCAACGAACCCGCGCGGAATCTGCTGCCGGGGTGCTTGGTCTGGTTTTTGTCCGATCGCATTTTGGCGCAGGGTCGCGCAGGAACGGCGACAAGGAGACCGCCGACCGAGCGATGGCTGGCCGGTAATCGGGCGAGCAAGCGTCGAGGGCATGGGAGCCTCGCTGGCGTGCCTGCACAGTGCGCTACACCGGCGCGATTCGCGACCGGGAACGCACCTCAGGAGGTCACCATGCAGCTCTATGCCGGTCTGGACGTGTCGATGGATGAGACGAGCATCTGTATCGTCGACCGCGATGGCAAGATCATTAAGGAATGCAAGGCGGAGACGGAGCCGACGGCGATCCGCTCCGCTCTTGATGGCTACGCAGATCGCCTCCACCGCGTCGGTCTCGAGGCGCAGGCGTTCTCGCCATGGCTGTTCAGCGAACTGCGCGCGATGGGCCTTCCAGCGATCGTGGTCGAAACCGTTCACATGCAGAAGGCGTTGTCGGCCTAGCGCAACAAGACCGATCGAAACGACGCACGCGGCATTGCGCACATGATGCGCGTCGGCTGGTTCCGCCAGGTCCATGTGAAGAGCTCTGAGAGTCAGCACCTGCGTGTGCTCTTGTCCAACCGGCGGCTGCTCAAGCGCAAGTTCATCGACGTCGAGAACGAAGTGCGGGGCACGCTGAAGGCGTTTGGCATCAAGGTCGGCAAGGTGAGCCGCGGTAAGTTCGAGGCGCGCACGCTTGAGGTCGTCGCGGCGGCTCAACCGCTGCTCCAGGACCTGGTGCGTGGGATGCTTGCGGTGCGCCGGATGCTGTGGACCGAGTACAGCCGTCTGCACAACATGCTCATTCGGATCGTCCGCCGCGATGTCATCTGCCGCCGGTTCATGAGCGTGCCCGGCGTCGGACCGGTTACCGCGCTTGCGTTCAAGACGGCAGTCGATGACTCCCCTCTGGCCAGCATGGTGCCGGCTTCGGCCGAGCCCGTAGAAATGCATGGACCACCACTGAGCGCAGATGCCGTAGCGCATGAGAGCAAATCGTTGCGCGCGTTACCGCATCGTTGTCCGCAAGGGCTCCAAGTCGGGAGCCGAGGACGCCGACCGCTACGCCGCGTAAGGCCATGGCTCGTCGGTCACTCGACCCAGAAACGCTCGCAGCTGAGATCGCGCGCTTGCGCGATCTCGATCTTGCCGAGTTGAGGTAACGCTGGGCCGATCTCTTTCGCCGCCCAGCATCGTAGATGCTTGCGCAGGGACCTGCTGCATGCCCTTGCACCAGAGCACCCGGAGAAGCTCGCCCACGAACTGATGCTCCAGAATCTTTTCCCGAAGACTCGAGTTCGTGAACAGGGCCTTGTCGGGTCCCTCGGCCTCGGAATTTTCAACGACCAGGGTATCCATGGCTTGCCTCCAAATTAATGCCTGGTCCGGCAATTCCCTTGCTATGCGCCCTAAAGTCCAGGGGAAAGAGGGCGCCGCCTGTCATTGAAGCAGACCAGAGTTAATAAATATCCGTTTTTGGGATAATCCGATTCTCGGATCAGATTCCCGCGCCGATGGCGAGTCGCGCGCGCAAACTCCCGAGATCGGTCCATTCGCCGGAGCAGCAGGCTTTCCGCGAATTGATGATCCAAGCGCGCGCCCGGTCCGGCTTGACTCAGCAGATCCTTGCGAAACGGCTCGGAAAGCCGCAATCCTTCGTAGCCAAGTACGAAGGCGGCGAGCGCCGGCTCGATGTAATGGAATTTATTGGAATCGCCCGTGTCCTGGGCGCCGATCCGGTCCGCCTGTTGCGAGAGCTCGTGAAACGATTGTCATGAGCGCGCGCGGCAATCGAGTGGGGCGTGCCAATTTACCCGGCATCGCCGAGTGCTCGAAAGTGATCGGCCGAGCCCGAAATGAGCCATAACATTGCTCACGTTCCGCTCGACTTCCCGCGCACGGGAAGCGTGTGTGGTGCCGCAAGGAGGCACCACCGATGGATGCAAAGACGCTGGAGATCACCATCAAGGCTTATCTCAAGGAAATGCGAGACCGGCTCGAACGTGCAGCCGGTATCGCGAGGGCGGCCGACGCCTGCGCCGAGTCCGGGAGCATTGAAAAGGCGGTCGAAGTTGCACTCGATATCGAGCAACTCGTCTATGAGGTGAACACTTTCCTGAACGCAGCGAGCATGATGCATCGTATCTGGAAAACCTGACGCTCCTTTCTTTTCCTTCGTCTGTCCCGCCAGCGCCCCTCGGCCTCCGCGGGGCTTCGGCAGTGACGCCACGTGCGCGTCGCAACCGAACGGAGGAATTCATGAAACTCACCGATAACCAGCGCGTCATCCTGTCAGCGGCATCGCGGCGGGAGGATCACGCCGTCGAGCTACCGGCAAACCTCAAGGGCGGCGCCGCCCGCAAGGTCGTCGGAAAACTCCTGTCCGATGGCCTGCTTGAGGAAATCCGCGCCCGGGGCACGCTGCCGGCGTGGCGCCGTGATGCCGACGAGCAGCCGATGGCTCTGCGCATCACGAAACAGGGGCTCAAAGCCATCCCGACCGAGGGCAAGGCCGCGCCCACCGCGGACAATGATGATGCCGGCAAGAAATCCAAAGCGACCCCTGGTCCGAAACGTACCTTGCCGAACAAGGGCTCGAAGGCTTCGGCGGCGAGCAAATCAAAGTCCAATCCGGGCGAGCGCGGAAATTCCAAGCAGGACACGGTCATTGCCCTGCTCCAGCAGCCGAAGGGCACCACGATTGTCGCCGTCATGGCAGCGACCGGCTGGCAGCAGCATTCCGTGCGCGGGTTCTTCGCCGGGGTGGTGCGCAAGAAGCTCGGTCTGAACCTCGTTTCCGAAAAGACGGAACACGGGCGCGTCTATCGGATCGCAGCGAGATCGGCTACCGGAGGCAAGAGCCGGCGCAAGGCCGCGTGATCCGAATGACGCGTCGGATTGAAGAACGGAAATTGAAGACCGAGATCGCGCGCCTGCGCGATCTCGACCTTCAGGAATTGCGGGCCGTCTGGCAGGCGCATTACGGCACGAGGGCACCCAAGACCTTGCGCCGAAGGATTCTCATTCTTTCGATCGCCTGGCGCATCCAGGCCGACGCAGCAGGCGGGCTCAAGCCGGCGACGCGCAAATATTTGCGCCAGGTCGCCGAAGGTGCACGTTCTGGAGTTCCGGTGCGGCCTCCTTCCGCTGGACGGATCAAGCCCGGCACGAAGCTGATCCGGGTCTGGCAAGACAAGACCCACACCGTCACGGCGCTCGCCGATGGATTCGAGTGGCAGGGCACCTGGTATCGCTCTCTGTCCGAGATCGCACGAACCATGACGGGCACCCGCTGGAACGGGCTGGTGTTCTTTGGCGTGAAGTCAAACGCGACAAATTCCAAGGCCGTCGTCCGCGCAAAAAGTGTTCGCCGGGAGGCTTCCAATGCCTGAGCGACCTCGCGGACGGACGCTGCGCTGCGCAATCTATACCCGCAAATCCTCCGAAGAGGGGCTGGAGCAGGATTTCAATTCGCTCCAGGCCCAGCGCGAGGCGTGCGAGGCCTACATCGTTAGCCAGAAGCATGAAGGGTGGAAGGCGTTGCCCGCCGCCTATGATGACGGCGCCTATTCGGGCGGAACCATGGACCGCCCCGCCCTACGCCAGCTTCTCGCCGACATCACCGCCGGGCATGTCGACGTCGTGGTCGTCTACAAGGTCGATCGCCTGACGCGGGCGCTGAATGATTTCGCCAGGATCGTCGAGGTGTTCGACCGGCAGGGTGTCTCCTTCGTGTCCGTGACGCAGCAATTCAACACCACGACGTCCATGGGGCGACTGACGCTCAATGTCCTTCTTTCCTTCGCCCAGTTCGAGCGCGAGGTCACCGGCGAGCGCATCCGCGACAAGATCGCTGCGTCAAAGAAGAAGGGTCTATGGATGGGCGGCTTCGTGCCGCTGGGATACCGTCCCGACCAGCGCACCCTGGTGATTCACGAATCCGAGGCCAAGATCGTTCGGACAATCTTCGCCCTTTATTGCGAGACCGGTTCGGTCGCGAAGGTGGAGGCCGAATTGGTCCGGCGCCGCATTGCGAGACCGAAATCCACTGCGGTTACCACCGGGCGGGCCTATGGCGGCCGTGCGTTCACCCGCGGCGAAATTTACAAGCTCCTGTCGAATCCCATCTATGTGGGCGAGATCGGACACAAGGGACACCGTTACGAGGGCCAGCACCCGGCGATCGTCGACCGGAATACATGGGCGCAGGCCCGTGCGCGGCTGGCGTCCAATACTCATGCCCGTCATATCCAGCTCGGGGCCAGGGACCCAAGCCTTCTGGCTGGCATTCTATATGATGAGATGGGAAATCGGCTGACGCCGACGCATGCCAACCGGCACGGCAAGCGCTACCGCTATTATGCGCAGCGATCCTTAGACACCCAAAATCGCAAACGTGGCCGGCCGCTGGAATCAGAACGCCGCTGGCGTATTCCCGCCACCGAAATAGAAAATGCCGTCATCGACCGCCTGACGAAGCAACTCGCGGATGATCAATGGTTACTGGAAAACTGCAGTGAGGGCGACGGCACGATCGCGCGACGCCGAACAGTCCTTGCCAACGCCAGAGAGCTCGCGGATCGCATCCGTTCAGAAAGCCGGGGCGCGCTGCGTGAAATTCTCCTCATGCTGCTGTCACGCGTCACATTGGGTGAGTCCGAGATGCGGATTGATATCCGCCGCGCAGGGCTGATGGCGGTCCTGGGCGTCACCAAGGATATGCCTTCAGGAGAGCATGCCAGTCCTGACATACGGCCGGATGCTCACGTGGGAACGCCGACGCCAGGAGGATCAAGGGTCAGGGACGCAGTTTCGGTCAATATTCCAATGAAACTCCGCCGCCGCGGGGTCGAGACGAAGCTCATCGTCAATGCGCCCGGTGAAAGCAGCGAGGCAGCGGAGCCCGATCCGGCCCTCGTCAAGATGATCGCAAATGCTCACCAATGGTGGGAGGATTTGGTCGCTCATCGTTATTCAACGATACGCGCACTCGCAGAAGCATATGGCAAGAATGAGCGATACGTCGCGCGAGTGATGCAACTCGCCTTCCTTGCTCCGGCCATTGTGGAAGAGATCGTCATTGGTGCTCAGCTTGCCGTCATGACAGCGCAGCGCCTTATTACGCTGTCTGATCTGCCACCCAGATGGATAGAGCAGAATTCTAGTCTGAGCTCGTCAGGCTCATAACCTGAAGGTCAGAGGTTCAAACCCTCTCACCGCAACCAACTTTCTAAAAAAACTCAAAGGCTTGGCTAAATGCCAAGCCTTTCGTTTTGCCCCAAGATGGCTAGCACAATCTGCCGCCAGAATCTCGCCGCGTCACAGGTCAGCGTGTTCATTCACACCAACGCGTTCAAGGAAACGGTGCCCTCGCTGCATGGCGACGTCGACGCGCTGGTCACCAAGCTCGGCAGCCTGCCGCCCGAGGCGATCGACTACATGACCACGCTGCTGCGCAAGCAGGGGCTCGAGGTCAAGTAGGTTCCGGCCGAAAAGCGCGACAATTTTGTCCGCCGCCACGGTCACATGTTCTCGTCGGCTCGCTTGGTGGCGTCCATCTCCCCAGGCTCGTTTGTCAGCGTCGCCGAAGGGCAGTCATCCCGCGACTTCGCCAGGACTGCTTGACTACACGCTCCTTAGTTTGTCCAGTCGACGGCATGGATTTACTTCCGTTGTTGCAATAGGGTGATCAAAGTTGACGGATAGCAGACAACGGGGGGCGCAAGTGGGGAAAAGCGGTTTTCTTTGTGCTTCATCGGCCGTTTTCAGCTTATTCTTTGGCGTCGCGGTTGCGGCCGAAGAGCCTTTGATAAAGGGTATTCAGGACAACTCGTTCCTGATCGAGGAAGCCTACAATCAAGAGCCCGGCGTGGTGCAGCACATCGCTACGCTTCAGCGCCAGAACCGCGATTGGTTTTTCGGCTTTACGCAAGAGTGGCCGTTGGGCAGTCAAACGCACCAGCTCTCGTATACTGTGCCCTATCTTTGGTTGCGCCGTGACGGCCGAAGCGTACGCGGCCTCGGCGACATCGAGGTGAACTATCGCTTTCAGGCTCTCACGGAGAGCAGCAGCACTCCGGCCTTCGCACCGCGTCTAAGTATGATCCTGCCGACCGGCAACAGGGAAAAAGAAACGGGGGAAGGCTCTGTCGGGTTGGAATTCCTGCTGCCCGTGAGCAAGATCGTCAGCGATCGTGTGGCTGTTCACGCCAACGCCGGCATGACAACATTCTTCGACGTCCAAGGACGCCAGCCGACCAGCTACATGCTGGGCGGCAGCGTGATCTATGCCGTCACGCGCGAATTTAATCTCATGCTGGAATCGTTGGGCGAGTGGAACGAATCGGTCAATCCGGCGCGAGAAATCGAGCGGGAGTTTACATTTACCGTTTCGCCCGGCTTCCGCTACGCCTTCAACCTCGCGGCCGGTCAGCTGGTGACCGGCATCGGCGTCCCGATCAGCTTTACGAAAGACGCCACTGATTACGGCGTGTTCCTCTATTTGTCGTTTGAGCACAAGTTCCTGAAATAGGTGGCGACGTGATAATTCGCCGGCATCCCCCACGTTTGATCCAGTCCGATATCGTCATACGACCTGGTCCGGCGCAAGAGCACATGCGGTTCCTTCGTCAGTTTCTATCTGGATCGTCGCGTGACCGATGGCGAAACGATGTTCCAGCTCGTGGGCGGTCTGCATCAGGAATTTATCGCCCGGGTGCCCGGCCGGCATGACCAGATGGCAAGTCAGCGCGGTTTCGGTCGCACTCATCGGCCAGATGTGCAAGTCGTGAAGTCGTGACACGCCCGGCTGTTGCTCCAAATAGGCCCGCACCGCGGAGGGCTCAATCCCAGGCGGCACGGCGCCAAGCGACATGCGCACGGAATCCTTCAACAGACCCCATGTACTCCAGGTGATGACCGCGCAAATGGCCAGACTTGTGATGGGATCGACCCACTGCCAATTCGTGAGGAGAATGACCCCGCCTGCTATCACGACGCCCGCCGAAACGAGTGCATCCGCGGCCATATGCAGGAACGCGCCCCGGATGTTGATGTCTTGCTTGCGCCCGGATGCGAACAGCCAGGCCGTTAACCCGTTGATCGCAATGCCAACCGCAGCCACGATCATCACCGTGATGCCGGTCACGGGTTCCGGGCGAGCGAGCCGTTGGATGGCTTCCCAGCCGATCGCGCCGACCGCCACCAACAGAAATGCGGCGTTGAACAGGGCCGCAAGAATCGACGAAGCGCGCAGCCCATAGGTGAAGCGGGTCGTGGGCGCCCGTGCAGCGAGCGCAGCCGCTCCCCAGGCCACAACAAGGCCCGCGACATCGCTTAGATTGTGTCCGGCGTCTGCCAGGAGTGCGGTGGAATTGCTCAGAAATCCGAAAGTCGCCTCGACAATGACGAAGGCGATGTTGAGGCCTATTCCGATCGCAAACGCGCGTTGGAATGATTGAGGAGCATGTGCATGAAGATGTCCGTGGCCGCGGTCATGTCCGGTGTCACCTTTCAACGGGGAACCATGATTGACGGTCATTGTCTCGCGCTCTGCGGTTACGGCGTCCCCCGCGCCAGCCGGCTACCTACTTCTTTTGAGACCGTTCTAGCTCGAAGCCTCGTTTAACTCTGTCGAAATTCTCCATCCAATAGGCGAGGTCCTTCTTGAACTCTTGTTCGACTTCGGCATTGGGTATCGGGTTATAGCCCGTGCCTTTCGAACGGTAGTAAGCTTTGATCAGTTCGCCGCGGGGCGACACGACGAAGAACTCACCGACCAGCGGGCTCAAATGAAACACGAGCACATGCGCAACCGGTCCGGAAGAAATTGCCGGGACATTGAAGCCACGCGGGTCGCCGCGCCCTTTGATTTCTTCCACGTTGATCTGCTTATAGACGCAGTTGCCGCCGTCTTGTGGGAGGCCGATCTGCACGCACAACGCCCCCAGATTGACCTGCCATCCCTGTTTTTGCACGAATTCGATCACCTCGGAGAACGTCGGTGTCGGCGCCTGCGCCGATTGCTGCGACTGGACCTGAACGCTTTGCGCCAGCGATAACAAGATGATCGAAGCCGCGACGCCGAGACGTCGTGCGCCGCCAAACTCCAATCTCCTCGAATTCTGTCGATTCGAGCTTTGCCAATGCAGTTGTCTCATGTGCGGCCTCCTTCGATGGGCGGTCTTTCTACCGCCTCGCGGCGGGACTTCTAAGGCTTGAATCTCGCCTGACCCGACTTGCCGGCGGCGGTTCTCAACGTCACCGAGATCGTCGCTCCGGCAACCGGCATCTTTGCCTCTCCCTTGAGCGCATTCTCGCCAGAAGGTGCAAGGTTGAGAGTTTCTCGAGCCGAACCGCGCACGATCAGCGCCGAGGCCGTGAATCCCTTGGTGGCGGCCGGCTTGTTGCTCTCGTCGAAGATGTTGAGCGTGATTGTGTTGCCAGACGCGATCAATTCCGCATGCACGCCTGCGACGTCTTCCAGCGGACCACCGTTGGGACCCTTGTTGCCGTGGCCGTGCTGCGCGATGGCGGTACCGGCGAGAGCGAGGGCGGCGACTAAAGCAATAACGTATTTCACGGAAGTCCTCCTTGGCTTGGGATTGGAGCAGGTGCGGGGGTATCCACGTCGTTGGTTTCGCGCCCGAGCAAAACGTAAAGCGCCGGCAGGATAAAGAGGGTCAGAATAGCCGACGAAATGATCCCGCCGATCACGACGGTCGCGAGCGGGCGCTGCACCTCCGCACCCGGGCCGGTCGCAATCGCCATCGGAACGAAGCCGAGCGGCGCCACCAGCGATGTCATCAGCACCGCGCGCAGGCGCATCAGGCAACCTTCGCGCACGGCCTCGATCAAGGGCCGTCCTTGCTCACGCAGCTGTTGAATGGCGGCAATAATGATCAGGCCGTTCAGCACGGCGACGCCGGAGAGTGTGATGAATCCAACGCCGGCGCTGATGGACAGCGGAATGTCGCGAAGCAGCAGCGCTGCAATACCACCGGTCAGCGCAAGCGGTACCCCGCTGAATACCAGCAAGGAATCGAGGGCCGAGCCGAGGCTTATGAACAACAGGATGAAGATCAGCAGTAGCGCAATCGGCACCACGATGGTCAGACGCTGCGTGGCGGATGCCAATTGCTCGAACTGGCCGCCCCAACCGACCCAATAGCCGGCCGGCAGCTTGACTTGCGTGGCGATATTCCGCTGCGCTTCCGCTACGAACGAGCCCAAGTCGCGGCCGCGAACATTGGCGGTGACGACGATGCGGCGCTTGCCGTTCTCGCGGCTGATTTGGTTGGGACCCGGAGCGATGTCGATCTGCGCCACCGCTGAAAGCGGAACGTAGCGAACCCGCGCCAGCGGCGAGTTGGCCCACACGGCACGGACGGTCGATGCCTGAGCCTGCTCTTGCGTGTCAGGCACGGGAATCGGCAGCGCCCCGATGGCATCGGTGTCGATCCGCAGATGCTCCGGCAAGCGAACCACGATCTCGAAGCGCCGGTCGCCCTCGAAAATGTGGCCGGCTTCCTTGCCGCCGACGGCAATTTCGACGATCTCTTGTACGTCCGCGACACTGATACCGTATCTTGCCAGCGCCGGGCGATTGAGCTTCACCGTCAACATCGGCAATCCGGCGACCTGCTCGGTCTTCACGTCGGCGGCGCCGGGGATCGCCTGGAGAACGGATTGTACCTGGCCTGCGGCGGTCAGAAGTGTGTCGAGATCGTCGCCAAAAATCTTCACTCCAACGTCGCTGCGCACGCCGGAGATCAGTTCGTTGAAGCGCATCTGGATCGGCTGGGTAAATTCGTAATTGTTGCCGGGAATTTGGTCGACGCGGCGTTCGATGGCGGCCACCAGGTCGGCTTTCGATCGCCTTGGATCAGGCCATTCCGCCCGCGGTTTCAAGATGATGAAGTTGTCGGCGACGTTCGGCGGCATCGGGTCGGTCGCAACTTCGGCCGTTCCGATTTTCGCAAAGACCTCTTTTACTTCGGGAAATTCCTTGATGGCCCTTTCGAGCGCTCCCTGCATATCCACCGCCTGGCTGAGGCTTGTTCCGGGAATGCGCATGGCGTGCATGGCGATGTCGCCTTCGTCGAGGCTGGGGATGAACTCAGTACCCATCCGGGAGGCGAGGACGCCAGTCAGGACGACAAGCACCAATGCGCCTAAAACTGTGATACGGCGGATACGAATGAAGATATCCAGGAGCGGGATATAGCCGCGGCGGGCGATCCGCATCAGCCAGTTTTCGTGCTCGGAGACGCGACCGGTAACAAACAAAGCAATGGCGGCGGGCAGGAAGGTAATGGACAGAAGCGCTGCGGCAGCCAGCACCATCAGCACCGTGATGGCCATGGGGGTGAACATTTTCCCCTCAACGCCGGTCAGCGTGAGAATGGGGAGATAGACCACGGCGATGATCACCATGCCGAACAAAGCAGGGCGAACGACCTCGCGTGCCCCCGCGAGAATGGCTTCGAACCGTTCCGGCGCGGTCAAAAGACGCCCGCGTCGGTGCTGTTCCGCAGCCAGCAGCGCCAGGCAGTTTTCGACGATGATGACCGCGCCATCGATGATGATGCCGAAGTCGATGGCGCCGAGACTCATCAAATTGGCGCTCACCTTGTATTCGACCATCCCGGTCATGGTGAACAGCATCGACAACGGAATGATGCATGCCGTGGCGATGGCGGCACGGATATTGCCGAGGAACAGGAACAGGATCACGATCACAAGCAGGGCGCCTTCGAGAAGGTTTTTCTCGACGGTCGCGATCGTGGCTTCGACCAGATAGGTGCGGTCGTAAACCGCGCGCGCTATCACTCCCTCCGGAAGCGAGCGGGCAATCTCGTTCAGCTTGGCGGCGACGCGCTGCGCGACGGTCCTGCTGTTCTCGCCGATCAGGAGCATGGCCGTGCCGATGACGATCTCCTGGCCATTGAGCGTTGCGGCGCCGGTTCGCAGTTCCTGCCCCTCGCGCACCTCGGCCACGTCCCGGACCCGCACCGGGACGCCGCTGCGTGTGCCGATCACGATGTCTTCGATCTCCGCGATATTTGCCACCTGGCCGGGGGTGCGGACCAGGTACTGCTCGCCGTTACGCTCGATATATCCGGCGCCGACATTGGCATTGTTGGCGGCGAGCGCCGCCATCACATCGCGGAATGACAGCTTGTAGGCAATCAGGCGGGTTGGGTTCGGAAGCACATGGAACTGCTTTTCGAAGCCTCCGATAGAGTTGACCTCCACAACGCCGGGAACGGTGCGCAATTGCGGCTTGACGATCCAGTCTTGAATCGTTCTGAGGTCGGTGGTGGTGTACGGCTGTCCATTTGAATTTCGCGCTTCAGGCTTGGCCTCGACCGTGAACATGTAGATTTCGCCGAGCCCGGTCGAGACGGGGCCCATCGCGGTCTGGACGCCCTTCGGGAGTTGATCCTTGGCCTCCTGAATGCGTTCATTCACGAGCTGGCGTGCAAAATAGATGTCGGTCCCGTCCTTGAAAACGACCGTCACCTGGCTCAATCCATAACGGGACAGGGATCGGGTGTATTCGAGACGCGGCAGGCCGCCCATGGCGGTTTCGATCGGAAAGGTGATGCGCTGCTCGACTTCGAGCGGCGAATATCCCGCCGCCGTGGAGTTGATCTGCACCTGCACGTTGGTGATGTCGGGAACCGCGTCGATCGGCAGCCGTGTGAAGTTCCAGGCGCCCAGCGCCGCCATTGCAAACACGGCCATCATGACCAGCCAGCGCTGGCGAATAGAGAAAGCGAGGATGGTGTCGATCATCTAGCGGCCTCTTCCTTCGGGCGTCCAACCTCTCGAATGCGGACAAAAGAATGTGCGTCGGTGGTGAAGACGATGCCGTCACCCTTGTGGCCGGTCCATGCGGACGCGACGATGGTACTGCAGATTTTGTCGGCCAAACTTGAAGGACAAACAATCTGCATCTGCAGAAAGCGGTGGTAGGTGAGATCGAATTCCGTCGCCATGTAACCGCCGCCGGCGCCTTTCCCGCGTCCTTGACCACGGACCTCGGCGATAAAGAAACCCGGAAATTCCGGCAAATCGTGCAGCGCCGAAACCGCACGTCCTTCCATGTGAGGTCTGATCAGCGCGGTAATGATGGTCATGCCGGAGTCAGTGGTCATGGCTGGCTGTCCCCTTCGCTAGTTCTGCCTTGATCACGAAGCTGTTCTTGGCTGCGTAGACGTCGCCTTCGAGCAGGCCGAAAGTCACCTCAACGTGTTCCAGGTCACGCGAACCGATTTCCACGTCGCGTGCTTCGAACTTGTCGCCGGTTCGCACGAACACGACCGTCCGGTTTTCGAAGGTCTGCAGTGCGCTCGACTTGACGGCGATGGTCACCGGCCGCTCCGAAAGCAAAAGGCGACCGGTGACGAACAATCCGGGGCGAAGCCGCATATCCGTGTTGCTGACGGCCGCGCGTGCGAGCGCGCTCTGCGTTTCGCTGTTTCCGACCGGCGACAGGTAGGAAATTTTGGCTTCAATCGCCGAGCCGCCATCTTCAGCGTCGATCAAGACGGTGTCGCCGATACGGACCCGCTTGAGATCGCGCCGATGGATCGAAAAGTCGACCCACACGGTCGACAGATCGGCGATGGTGAAAATAGGCTTCTGTTCACCGACGTGCTCGCCGAGGGCGACCTGCCGGTCGATGATCGTTCCCAACAACGGGGCTCTCAGCTCATAGAGGGTGAGACTCTGGTTGCTCTCGATCTTCGCAAGGAGGTCACCTTTCTGAACGCGGTCTCCAACGCGCTTGTGAATTTCCCGGGCCACGCCAGGAAAACGCGGCGTCACCTGGACAAGAGTTTCCTGGTTAGGCTGGAGAATGCCGTTGAGCAGGAGGCTGTCGCGCAATACCCCGGGACCGGCTTTTTCCAGCTCGATTCCCGCCGCGGCGACCTTGGCATCGTTCAACTCGACGCCTTCGCTCGCGTGTTTGTCCTCGCCCTTCGGAGCGCCGGCGGGCGCATTGCCGCCGGAGGGCCGCAGCATGTAGATAGCCAAAACTGCGACGAGCACGGCGGCTACGATCAGAACGGCCCGGGTACGGAAGAAGCGCATTATCGGCCCCCTTCCCGTCTCAAGATAAGCGGAATGCCGGTCAGCCCTTCGACGGTGGCGACAGCAGTATGAAAACTCGCCAAAGCCTCCTGCTCGCGCAACGCCGCCTGGGCTCCGGCGTTTTGTGCATCGAGGACTTCAAGCAGCGTATAGCGTCCTTGGCTGTATCCGCTTTCGATCGTTTCGACAGCCTTCTGCGCATTCGGGATTGCGGAGCCTCGCAGCACGGCAATCTCGCGCAACGCTCCGTTGAGGGTGTCATAGGCCTTGGCGAGTGTGAGGATAAGCGTTGCCTTGTTGACCGCCCGTTCGGCTTCGGCTTTCGCCGCTGCCGCCTGCGCTTCGGTAATCCCGCCGAGATTCTGATCCCAGACCGGTAACGGAATCGAAGCGCCGAGCCGTACCGCATTGTCGTTCGTGTCCCGAAAGTGGCGCCAGGCGAGTTCGACCTTTATGTCCGGGTACGGCTTGAGCCGGGCGGAAAGCAGTTCGGCATGCCGTTGCGCCCTGACCGCCGTCCAACGGATGAGCTGTGGATTTCGCTCGAGGCCGCGCAACAGAGCGGCAAACGCCGGCGGTCTGCCGATCCGACTGAAGTCGCCGACAACGTGCGAAAAATCCACCCTGCCGGCTCCCATGAGCATTGCGAGTTCCCGGCGATGGATGGCAAGGGCGGTCCGGGCGCGCTCGCGCTCCGCCCGTACGAGATCTCCCGCTAGATTGATGCGTGCGATTTCTCCCGGAGAGGAGGCGCCCGCGTCCACCCGCCGCTGCAACAGCGGCGTCAGCCGATCAAGCGACGCTATTTGCGCATCGAAAATCTGCACCTTGCGCTGACCGGCAAGCACATTGAAGAACGCTACCGCGGTATCGGAGAGAATTTCGAGCCGAACGGCCGCTAGCTCCCAGCGGGCGCTCTCCAATGCGGCTGAGCCGGCCGCAATGCGCGCGTCACGCTTTCCGCCCAGCTCAATCGCCTGGCTGAGTTGCACTGTGGTTTCGGCAGACTGCAAGCCGCGGTAGTCGCCGGTGCCGAATGCATTATCCAACTCAAACGAAACCTCGGGATTGGGAATGGCTCCGGCCTGAATTCTCCTGCCGGTGGCGATCCCGATCTCCCTTTGGGCAACGGCTAATTTGGGGTTGCCGGATGCGGCACGCTGCAATGCTTTGTTCAGGGTCAGTGGAGCAATTTGTTCGGCTGACGAGGCAAACGGAACGCACAATGCAAACGCAAATGCGAGCACGCCTACGGGCACAAAAAGCGATGACATGGTGCGACCTGATTGAACGGAAGCAATGCGCCTGACAAAGTCAGGCCGCGCGAGACGCGTTCAGATCGCCGATATTGGAGGGGGAGTTTCCGCCGGCTGCGTCGATGGCTGGAGGCCGTTGATCCTTGCTGCGGGTGGCAACGCCACCGGCTCCGTCGGGAAGACGGCTGCCACAGCAATCGCAATTCCCACCAACGTACAGCCGTGGCAATGCTCGACCACGCCGGCGTACCCGTTTGGCGTGTCGGGCATATCGTCCGATACGCCAACCTCGACTTGCGATGGGGCAACCGCCACAGCCTGGCTTGCGTGCTGGAAATTGTGGGCAAGAGTAACAAGCAGCAAGGCGACAACAAAGCCGGCCGCCGCGGTTTGCCGCAGGACCTTCCAAAACGGTACTTCAAGGATCGATTTTCCGAACAAGCCGCGACCTCTGGCTGTGGAAGATATTGGCGTGTTTCGCCGAGGTCAAGGCACAAGCTTGTGTCGAACAATGTTACACTCAATTTTCATGTCATTGGTGCATTCAGGCCTCCTGCAACGCCATTCGACGCGGCTCGCGAGCGCCGTCCTCTGCCCCTCACGGCGAGGGAGCGATCGATTGTACCGTGTAGTTGTTCCCTGAGCCGGTAAGAGTAAACCTGACCTTGTCGCCAATCTTGATTTTCGACAGATCAACCGAGGGGGCGACGGGGAACTCCATCTTCATGGCGGGCCAGTTCATTTCCGGCATGGGCCCATGATCGAATGTGACCTTACGGTTAGCCACATTAAGTGCGGTGATGGTCCCTGAGCCGGTGCCCGTCTTCGCCGCTGCGCCCTTGGTGTCTTTCATGCCTGGCATATTCATGCCCTGCGCACGTCCATCGATTGTGGAAACGAGCACGGATGCCGCCCCGATCAGTAGCGTCCAAGCAACACTACCGGCGTGCAGGCGGCGAAACGCGGCGCTGTTATTTAACATGGCTTTTTCTCCTGTGGGATTGTGGGCAGAAGGGTTCGTGAGCCCTGTCCAGTTTTACCGCCCATTTCTGACTGGACCGAAGGTAGATCAAGATCGAATCCATCGTATCTCGACCGCGAACATCAGAAGCGATAGCTGCTGTCCGGAAGCAAGTTCTGGTGCAGAGCGGCTTCATTTCGCTCCCTGAAACGTTTCGATCGGGGCACCTGAAGTCGTAGGAGTCCTACCTGCTTCGTCTATCTCAGCATGATCCGACGACACCGGCAGGCGCGCGCCCTTGATCACGGCATAAATCGCTGGGATTACGACGAGGGTAAGTATGGTGGACGACACCATTCCACCGATCATGGGAACCGCAATGCGTTGCATCACTTCCGATCCCGCACCCGTACTCCACAATATCGGCACCAAGCCGGCCATGATGGCTACAACTGTCATCATCTTCGGTCGCACGCGATCCACGGCTCCTAACATGATCGCTTCATACAGATCGGAGCGAGTAAAGGCTCTTCCGCTAGCTTCGCGCTTTGCCTTCACCTCCGCCATGGCCTGCTCAAGATAGATCAGCATGACGACCCCGGTTTCGGCGGCAACACCGGCGAGCGCAATGAATCCGACCGCCACGGCAACCGACATGTTGAAGTTGAGCCACCACATCAGCCAAATCCCGCCGACAAGCGAGAACGGGAGCGAAAGCATCACAATGAATGTCTCGGTGAGTGCTCGGAAATTGAGGTATAATAGAAGGAAAATGATCAGCAACGTCACAGGCACGACGATCTTGAGCCGGGCCTCGGCCCGCTCCAAATATTCGAATTGTCCGCTCCAGGTCACGTAGTAACCCGTGGGAAACTGTACGTTCTTTGCGACGGCCTCGCGAGCGTCTGCAACGTAACCACCGAGATCGCGACCGCTGATGTCAACGAAAATGTACACGGCTAGCTGACCATTCTCGGTACGTATGGACGTCGCCCCACGCGTCAATTTGATGCTTGCCAACTCTGCGAGAGGCACACTGCCACCGGACGCCAGGGGAACTTGGACGTCGGTACCGATCGCCTGCGGGCTGGACCGAAACTCTCGCGGATAACGTACATTCACCGCGTAGCGTTCACGTCCCTCGACCGTCGTGGTGACGGTCTCCCCGCCAAGGGCCATCGCGATTACCTCCTGCACATCACCGACCATCAAACCATATCGGCCGAGCGCGATACGATCGGGCACGATGTCGAGATAATAGCCGCCGATGACCCGCTCCGCGTACGCGCTCAATGTGCCCGGCACCGTCCTGAGCACGGCTTCGACCTGTCGCGCGACGTTCTCCATTTCCGCGAGATCAGTCCCGAACACTTTTACACCGACGGGGGTCCGGATGCCGGTTGCAAGCATGTCAATGCGCGCCCGAATTGGCATCGTCCAGGCGTTCGAAATGCCAGGAAACTGCAAGGCTTTGTCCAACTCCGCTCGGAGGCTGTCGATCGTAACGCCCGGCCTCCATTGAGACTTCGGCTTTAGGTTGATGATCGTTTCAAACATTTCAGTGGGCGCCGGATCGGTCGCCGTGGCGGCGCGCCCGGCTTTTCCGAAGACTGAATCAACTTCATCGAACGATTTAATAATGCGATCCTGCATTTGTAGGATTTCGGCGGCCTTCGTGACCGACAGCCCAGGCAGCGTGGTCGGCATATACATGAGCGTGCCTTCATTTAAGCTCGGCATGAATTCAGTGCCGAGCTGCCGGGCAGGCCAGACCGTGACGGCAAGTACGACAACAGCGAGAATGATCGTTAGCGTCTTCGCGTTCAAAACCCACCGAATCATGGGCCGGTAAATCCAGATGAGAAATCGGTTCAGCGGGTTCTTATGCTCAGGAATGATTCGGCCGCGGACGAAGATGACCATCAGGGCTGGAACGAGAGTCACGGACAAGAAAGCAGCTGCGGCCATTGCAAACGTTTTCGTATATGCGAGCGGACCAAAGAGTCGTCCTTCCTGGGCTTCCAGGGTGAAGATTGGCAAAAACGACACCGTAATCACCAAAAGACTGAAGAAGAGCGCCGGCCCGACTTCATTGGCTGCCTCGATCAGGATCTGTATCCGCGGCTTGCCCGGCTCCGCGCGCTCCAGATGCTTATGAGCATTCTCGATCATTACGATCGCTGCATCGATCATGGCTCCCACTGCAATCGCGATTCCTCCGAGGCTCATGATGTTCGAGCCGAGTCCGATATACTTCATTGCAGCGAACGCGATTAAAATCCCGACCGGCAACATCAGGATCGCCACCAGCGCGCTACGAAGGTGCAACAGGAAAACGACGCATACCAAGGCTACGATAATGCTCTCTTCTATCAGGGTGGTCTTCAAGGTTTCGATGGCCGCGTTGATCAACTGGGAGCGGTCATAGACAGGCACGATATCAACGCCCTTTGGTAGACTGGGCGCGATCTCAGCCAATCGGTTTTTTACATTCTCGATGACGGTGAGCGCATTGGCGCCAAAGCGTTGAAGCGCGATTCCGCTTACGACCTCGCCTTCGCCGTTCAGCTCTGTAATCCCGCGTCGCTCATCGGGACCGAGCTCCACCCGTGCCACATCTCTAATCCTCAAGGGTATGCCGGCCTCGGTCTTGAGCACGACATTCTCGATATCCGATATCCCCCTCAGATAACCTCGGCCGCGGACCACAAACTCAAACTCCGACAGCTCCACAGTGCGTCCGCCGACATCGATGTTGCTCGCGCGGATCGCTTCACGAAGCTTCTGAAGTGAAATACCCTGGGCGCGCAGCCGACGAGGATCGACTACGACATTGTATTGCTTGACAAAGCCTCCGACGCCCGCAACTTCGGCGACGCCTTCCGCTTTTGAAATGCCGTAACGAATTGTCCAGTCCTGCAGAGACCGCAGCTCTGCCAGCGACATGTCTTTGGCCAGGATCGCGTACTGAAAAACCCAACCCACGCCGGTGGCGTCCGGACCTAGACCCGGCGTCACGCCGAGCGGCAACCTTCGGGTCGCCGCGTTGAGATATTCTAGGACCCGGCTGCGAGCCCAATATGGATCGGTGCCGTCTTCGAAAATGACGTATACAAAGGACACTCCAAAGAACGAGAAGCCGCGCACCACTTTCGATTTCGGCACCGTGAGCATCGCCGTCGTCAGCGGGTAGGTGACTTGGTCCTCGACCACTTGCGGCGCCTGCCCCGGATATTCGGTGTATACGATCACCTGAACATCCGAGAGATCGGGAATAGCATCCAGTGGAAGGGTGCGCACCGCGTAAACACCTGCCGCCACCGCGAAGACGGTCCCGACAAGCACCAGCAGGATATTGCGCGCGGACCACGCTATCAGGCGTGCAATCATTTAGCCGGATCTCTGCTGTCCAGCCCGCGAAGTGCAGCCTTGAGATTGCTCTCGGCATCGATAAGAAAATTCGCGGTCACGACCACCCGGTCGCCATCGGCCAGCCCGTCCTTAACTTCAACAAAGCCATTGCCACGCGTGCCGACTTTCACTTCTCTGGGTTCGAAGCGGCCTTCTCCTTTATCGAGAATGACCACTTGCCGGGCGCCGGTGTCGATGACGGCACTTTCGGGAACCGCCAAAACGGGATTTGATGAGCCGGTCGCAATATCGACCTCGGCATACATATCGGGCAGCAGCATGCCGTCGGAATTTTGCAATTCGACGCGGACGCGGACTGTGCGGGTCTCAATATTCACCTGCGGGTAGATAAGATTGATCTGTCCTGTAAAGGAGCTTCCCGGCAAGCTGCGCACGTGTACCGTAACGGATTGCCCTACTTTTACATTCCCTAGGTCGTGTTCAGGAATACTTGCCAGCACCCACAGCATTGAGACGTCGGCAATACGGAAGAGAACCGTTCCAGCCGGGGCCTTCATGCCTTCGACCGCATTCCGCTCCAGCACCAATCCGTCACGTGGAGAAGACCAAGTAATGGTAAGCGGCACCTTGCGGGTGCGTTCGATTTCCGCGATCACTTCCTGCGGCACGTTGAGGTTCTCGAGCCGCCGGCGAGAGCCTTCGAAACCCGGGTTTGACATCAGCTGGGCCGCGGCAGAGACGATTTCCGGGGAATACAGCTGCAGAAGGGGCTGTCCTTTGCGTACTCGATCCCCGGTCGTGATATTCTCCACCCTGTCGATGAACGAGTCGGAGCGAGTAGCGACCACTGTGACGCGGCGCTCGTCTAGTTGGATCGTGGCAGGAACCCGTATCGGACGCACGACGACTCGGTGCGATACGTTTTCCGAGCGCACGCCGGTACGCTGTACCTTTCCCGGCGATAGCTTGACGACCTTCCCGTCGTCATCTTCCCCGTCGTAAACTGGGAGATAGTCCATGCCCATGGAGTCTTTCTTGGGGACCGGCGAGGTGTCCGGCAGACCCATGGGATTGCGGTAATAGAGGATACGCTTCGGCTTCGCGATTTCCGCCCGAGACGGGGAGGAGTCCTCGAAGCTTACGTCCTCGCTGGCTCTGACCGCGATAAAATCTCGTCCGTCGGCTGCTTTCTTGGGCTCCGCGGAATAGATGGGAAGGCCGTCTGGATCCCGGTAATAAATCACGGGCTCCTGGGGAGCAGGCGATTTGCTCGCTCCTCCCAGCAACTCGACAAAGCGCGACCGCACCCCGCTGGGGGATACCAACTCGGTTTTTCCAAGCCGATATCCCACTGCCAAAACCGTTAACAGCAACACTGCGACGACCATCCAACGGATCAGTCGTTTGACGAGCAATTTTGCACCAATGGTTCGCTGCTCCTGCGCTTGCTCAAAGGGGCGAAACGACGTCAACTGATCCATCAGTTTTGCGCCTTAAGCACAAGTCGCTTTTGCAACGTACCAGTTGCTCCTTGGACCTTAGCGGCGAGCGAGAGACGCCACGCGCCCTCCATTGGGAGCGTTGTCCGGAATTGGTAGACGCCCGATTCCGTAGAAGCTTCACGTGATAGCTCAGCCGTCATGGTGGGCATTCCGTCAGGCTCCATGTCCATTCGCTGAGCGAAGATCACGGCGTCGGAAACAGGCTTGCCTGTAGGCTTGTGCACCAGCTTCACCGCTATGATGATGTCCTCGCCTTGGTGAAATGAATCCCTCATCAGTTGGAAATCGTATTCGTCAATCTTGACCTGCGCCCTGGCTTCATTCGCGGCAAAGGCCAGGAACGCGAGGAGGAACGCTGCCGCAATCGTTTGGAACTTAACTTTCAACATTCGTTCTTTTGTCCGTGCATAGGAATAATTGCCAAAGCGCGTGCGGCCAAATCGCAAGCCGCATTTCATCGGCAAGACCTGAAGTTTGATCTTGGGCCGCCAGTGTAAGTGCAAGTTTCCGACGGCTTTGCTATCGGAGCGGCGGCTTTCCGCCGCACAGGCGATTGTTTCTGGTAGGCATTTGGACCGACCTCATGCGGCCAGTAATTCCTGTCAGTAATGGTAGGACCTGCCGTGCCGACACTGCCAACGCCGATTATCAGCACAGTCGCAACAACAAACCGCTTGATCATAACCCGGCTCCTCCATGACAAATGCGTCATTCACCCCTTCAACAGCGAGTTCGGAGGTACGAGCCCATCGGTTACATGGATTTGAACATATTCAGCGTTAGCCTCTTGCGGCGCTGCAACATTCGACGTTTCTGACGAAAAAACCGGCTCATACCCCGTGAACCTGTAACCGACAGGGCCATTTGGCCGAACTCATGGAAAGAGACCAGAAAACGGAATCCGAATTGCGGGCATTAATGATTGCCGGCATGAACGGCGATGCGTCGGCGCATAGGGCTCTCCTCACCAGCCTCAGCGGGCGCCTTCGAGCCTATTATAAAGCTAGACTTCACCGTGCGGGACGCACATCGGAGGAAACTGAAGATCTTGTTCAGGAAACGCTTATCGCGGTGCATATTCGAAGGCATACGTATGATCCCACTAAGCTTTTGACGCCGTGGGTGTATGCAATTGCGCGCTACAAGCTCATCGACTACCTGCGGGAAAGTCAATCAGATATGGCGCACGTGCCGATAGAAGATGCGCATGAGGTCATGGCTGTCGATGACCAGGGGGCGAGTGAAAGCAGTCTGGATCTGGATAGGCTCTTATCGCAGTTGCCCGAAAGGGCTCGCGTAGCCATCCAATACGTGAAGCTGGATGGGCTGAGTGTTGTTGAAGCAGCGCAGCGATGCGGCGTTTCTCCGTCCGCGATCAAAATAAACGTGCATCGGGGTTTAAAGGCACTGAGCGCAGTTGTAGCCAAGAGGCCAAAATGAAGACCGACCAGCTCATCGACGTTCTCAGCACCAATCTTGATCCAGTTGATCCGCATGAAGTGATGCGGAACGTGGGCATCGCGATCATTTGCGGTCTTGCGGTCGCGCTGGCGAGCGGAATTTTTGTGCTTGGCCTACGGCTCGACTTTCAGGGTGCGAATGCACTCGGCTTTCTTCTTTTAAAGCTGATATTTGGCGCCGCGATAGTTGTCCTTGGCTCTATTTTCCTGATCAGGCATGTGCGCCCCGGCGGGGAGTTTCGTTCGTGGACTGCCTTGGCCGGGGTGCCCTTCCTGGGGGCATTGGCCCTGGCCGGAATGAATCTGATGTCAGCGCCAGCGTCGCATTGGGACGATATGTTGCTCGGTGGCAAATGGCTGGAGTGTCTGATCTCAATTCCGATCATTGCCGTGCTGCCGTTTGCCATAATCATGTTCGCTGTTCGATTGGCGGCGCCAACAAATCTCGTCCGGACAGGCGCACTGGCTGGGCTGGTCGCGGGGGGCGTTAGTGCGATCGCATATGCGCTGCACTGCACAGACGATTCGCTTCCTTTCGTAGCGCTATGGTATGGCGGAACGGTGGGCTTGTGCACTGCTGCAGGCGCACTATTGGGACCCCGCCTGCTTCGCTGGTGATGCGACAGGGGAAGGCGCTGAAGCGAACGCTTTCGGAGTAACATACCTAGGGGCGCGCTCCCAGACCCAGAGTAGATCAGCTAAGGCCAGGCTCCTACTGCCGCGGGTTTAGGAGGCCATTTTGCGGCAGCTTGTGGCACAGCGCCGGCAGGCCTCGACGCAATCCTGCATATCGCCCAGGCGCTCGCAGTCCTTGGCGCATTCCTCGCAGATTTCGGCGCATTCGCGGCAGGTATGCTTATGATGCGGCGTTCCGATCAGCATGAAATGCGCGGAGGTGCGGCAGATTTCCGCGCAGGCCATCATCAAGCGGAAATGTTTCGGCTCCACATGTTTGCCGCCATGCTCAAGACAATGGGTCATTGCCATTCCAAGGCAGGTCTTATAGCAGGTCAGGCACTCATCGATGCAACTCTGCATCTCCTTCGATAACTGGTGCATGATCTTCTCCATCTAATTAGAGACGTCAGGCCGTCGGGCTGACCGCGCGTTGCCGCATGGCAGGTCGCGCTACTTGGCGTTTTTCTTCAGCCAGGCCTGCAATTCGGCGATCTCCTTTTGCTGATCGTCGATGATCTTCTGCGCCATTTTGCAAAGCTCGGGGTCTTTGCCGTGCGCCAGTTCCACCTTGGCCATGTCGATCGCGCCCTGATGATGCGCAATCATGTTGCGGGCGAAATCGACATCGGCATTGCCGCTGAAGGTGATGTGCATGCCCTTCATCATCTTCATATGCGCATCTTTGAAGGCCTTCGTTGAAGGCGAATCCTTTGGAGAGGGCATCATGTCCTGCATCATCTTCTGCATGGACGTGGCATCCATGCCGTGGCCCGGCATCTGCTGCGCGAGCGCTGCGGCGCCTATGCCGGCAACCAGCAGCGTGGCGGCAAGAACTATTGTTCGGGTCTTCATGATGTGACCTCGTGTCGTTTTAGCTGGCGGCCTCGAGTAAAGGCCGGCGTATAGCCGCGTTTGGGGATCGGCGCGGCACACTTCCATATCGCCGCAGTTCGTCATGGATTCAGTTGCCGTCCTAACCGCCGGTATAGACACCCGATCAGGTGCAACGATTGTGACCAGAACGTTTTCGTTCACAAAAGGTTTCGCGCCGTCATAGACCGCGAATGGAACTGCCATGTCGACGCAGATTGTGTATAGCAAACTGAACCCCATCCCGGAAGTCTGCCATGCATTCGAAGCACTACATTCATCTGCTGATCATGACAGTGCTGATGTTCGTCGCGATGTTCATTCTGATGTACGCGATGGTGGACACGTTCGCCAACGTCTACCCCAATGCAAACCAATTCTATATGGCCGGCCTGATGACGGCGGCGATGGTGATCATCGAGCTCGCCATCATGCGCTCGATGTACAAGAATAAAACGGCCAATATCGCGATCCTGGTCGTGAGCGTCGTCTCGCTCGCCGGGTTCTTCGCGATGATCAGGCAACAAACGCTGGTCGGCGATAGCCAATTCCTGAAGTCGATGATCCCGCACCACGCAGGGGCGATCCTGATGTGTGAAAAAGCCCCCATCCAGGACGCCGAAGTCAAGAAATTGTGCGCCACGATTATCGCAAGCCAGGGGAAGGAGGTCGCTCAGATGAAAGCGAAACTCACCGCGCTCGATAAGTAGGCGGGGGGTGCCGCCGGCCCTACCGAGTGACCAAGTTCCCTCGGGTGGGTCAATGGAGTGACGCCGCCCGGCCGCCATTCCTGGGCACCAAAGGCTTGAAACTACTCGATTTGCGCGGGCATCAATTCGACATCTTTCACACTAAATTGATGAATCTGGAAGGCGTGCAAGACGATCTTGCAAAGCGCCATTGATACTCTAGTCTGAAGTCCAGCGGAATCGGAACGGCCCGGGCGCGACGCTGATCGGATTGAGCAAGAGATTTCGTTTCAAAGCGGCGCTCGCCCTTGCCGTAGCGTATGCGTTTTGCGCTCTTGCGCCCTCCGCCGCCATGGCCTTCGCCGACGGCGGGGCGGCGCATTGCCTGACCGACCAACGCGGCATCGCTACCGTCGATGAGCGTGGCGGCAAGGCGCATGTCCACACCGTCGCTTCCGGCACGCACCACGCCGACGAAGCCTCCTACCGGCCGGTGCAGCCGGACGAGAAATCGCAGCCCGGCGCGTGTTGCGGGTTGTTTTGCATCTCCGCGCTCACCGTCGAGCCGTATGCCCCGCTTGCCCTTCCGGTCACCGCCTCGGTCGACCGGTTCACCTTCGACGCTCACATCGGCGGCCGCGGCCCCGACCGGATCCATCGACCTCCCATCGCCTGACTGACGGTTTAGCCGGGCGCGCTGCGGCCTCAGCGGTGGCGCGCCCGGATTCACCTTTAGTCACGGGAGGTTTCATGTTCGCGCATTTTTGGACGCGCTCGGCGGCGACAGGCCGGCCGAGCAGGACATCCGTGTCGGCAGGGCGCGGGGTGCTGCTTGCGATCTCGTGCGCGCTGTTTGCGGTGTCGTGTTCGAGCGCCCCGCCGCCGGCCCCGCTTGCCGGACCCGATCCCGCCGATCCGCGCGCCCGCGTTCCCGCTGCAGCATACCGCTCCACGGTCGGGCCCTATGCGCGGCAGCGCCCGGTCGGGCCGCTGCCGTGGCGCGAACAGAACCAACGCGTTGCCCCGCCGGCGAAGCCATGAGCCGGCCAGCGCGCATCCTTTCGCCGATGAACATCCGGCGGACCGCCCTCTGGATCGGCTGCGCCGTTCTGCTCGGCGGCTGCGCCTCTTTCTCGGCCGATGGGGGCATGGGCGCGGTGCAGGATATCGCCGGCGCCGAACTCAAAAAGGAGATCGTGGCTGTACGCAACAGCGACGAGGCTGCGCAAGCACGCGCCACGATCGAGGTTTTGCTGAAGCGAACGCTTACTGCCGATGCTGCGGTGCAGATCGCGCTTTTGAACAACCGAGATTTGCAGGCGGCCTATAACGCGCTCGGCATTTCGGAAGCGGCGATGGTGCAGGCGAGCCTGCCGCCCAATCCGACCTTCACGCTCTCGCGGTTGGCGGGCGGCGGCGAGATCGAGATCGAGCGTCAGATCGTGGTCAACGTTCTTGCTCTCGCCTCCCTGCCGGCGCGCTCCGACATTGCCGCCGACCGTTTCTTCCAGGCGCAATTGCAGGCCGCGGAAGCGACCCTGCGGCTGGCCGCGGAAACCCGCCGCGCCTATTACCGGGCGGTCGCGGCACGCGAGATTTCAGGGTTCCTTGTGCGCGCACTGTCCGCTGCCGAGACGGCGGCGCAGCTGTCCAAACGCCTTGGTGAAAGCGGCGCCATGAACAAGCTCGATCAGGCGCGCAGCCAGGTCTTCTATGCGGAGTTGACGGCGCAAGTCGCTGCGGCGCGCCAGCGTGCGGGGAGCGAACGCGAGCGGCTCATTCGCGCGCTTGGCTTGTGGGGCAACGATCTGGCTTTCCGTTTGCCGGGCGCGCTGCCGCCACTGCCGCGGCGAGCTCTGGCGATGGCGTCGGTGGAAGTCGAAGCGGTTGGACGCCGCGTCGACTTGCAAATGGCCCGGATCGAGGTCGCGGCGCTGGCCAAGTCCTACGGGCTGAGCAACGCGACCCGTTTTCTGAACCTCCTGGAAGTCGCCGGCATCTCCAAAACTACGCTGGATGCGGAAGGTGGGCGCCGCCGAGAGCGCGGGTTCGAGGTGGAGTTCCAGATCCCGTTGTTCGACTTCGGCGAGGCCCGCGTTCGGCAGGCGGAGCAGATCTATATGCAAGCGGTCAATCGGTTGGCCGCCAAGGCGGTCAATGTTCGTTCCGAGGCGCGCGAGGCTTATCAGGTCTACCGTTCGAGCTATGACATCGCGCGCCACTACAGCGGCGAGGTCCTGTCGCTGCGCAAGATCATCTCGGACGAAACGCTGCTCCGCTACAACGCCATGCAGATCGATGTTTTCGCGCTGCTCGCCGAGGTGCGCCAGCGCGTGCTCTCGACCAATGCGGCGATCGAAGCGCAGCGGGATTTCTGGATCGCGCAAACCAATCTTGGTGCCGCCGTGGTCGGCGGCGGCACAACGACCGCGTCCCCCGAAGGAAGCGGACCGATGGCGGCCGATGAACCCGGCAGCGGGCACTGATGAGCAAGGAGAAGATCATGAACATGTCACGGCGCAGGTTCGTCAGCATGTCGGCGGCCACACTGGCTGGCGCCACTGTGGTCAGCGGGCGCGCCCAAGCTGCATCCATTCCCGAGGCAGCGATTAACACCTCGACCACGATGCTGCCACCGCTGCATCAGGCAAGCGGCCCGGCCTATCAGCCGGTGGTGACGCTGAACGGCTGGACACTGCCTTGGCGCATGAACGGCGACTGGAAGGAATTTCACCTGGTCGCTGAGCCGGTGGTGCGGGAACTGGCGCCCGGCATGAAGGCGCATCTGTGGGGCTATAACGGCCAATCGCCCGGGCCGACCATCGAATGCGTGGAAGGCGACAAGGTCCGCATCTTCGTCACCAACAAATTGCCCGAGCACACCACCATTCATTGGCACGGGATGCTCGTACCCAACGGCATGGACGGCGTCGGCGGCCTGACCCAGCCGCATATCAAGCCCGGAAAGACCTTTGTCTACGAGTTCGCGATGAAGAAAAGCGGGACCTTCATGTACCACCCGCACGCCGACGAGATGGTGCAGATGGCCATGGGCATGATGGGCTTTTTCGTGGTGCATCCGCGCGACCCGGACCTGCGCCGCGTCGACCGCGACTTCGTCTTCCTGCTCAGCTCTTTCGACATCGATCCCGGCAGCTATGTGCCGAAGATCATGACCATGACCGACTTCAATCTGTGGACCATGAACACGCGCGTCTTTCCCGGCATCGATGCGCTTGCCGTGCGCAAGGGCGACCGCGTCCGGGTGCGGGTCGGCAATCTGACCATGACCAACCATCCGATCCACATGCATGGCTATGATTTCCAGGTCACGTGCACGGATGGCGGCTGGGTTCCGGAGAGCGCACGCTTTCCCGAAGTCACGACCGACGTGCCGGTCGGGGCGATGCGCGCCTACGAGTTTGTCGCCGACGAGCCGGGCGACTGGGCGCTGCATTGCCACAAGTCGCACCACACCATGAACGCCATGGGCCACGAGGTGAAAACCTTCATCGGGGTGCAGAAGAGGGATTTGGTCAAAAGCATCCGCCGGCACGCGCCCGACTACATGGCGATGGGAAATGCCGGCATGGCGGACATGGGCGCGATGGAAATGCCGATGCCGGACAACACGCTGCCGATGATGACGGGTTTTGGTCAGTTCGGCCCCATGGAAATGGGCGGTATGTTCACGGTGGTGAAGGTCCGCGAAGGGCTCGCCCGCGACGACTACAACGACCCCGGCCACTACAAGAATCCGGAGGGCACCGTCGCCTACGAATATAAGGGCAAGGCCCCCGAGGCGGCGCGGCAAGGCAGCAACAGCAAAACCCCGGCGAAAATTGAAGTCAGTGTGGTCAAGCCCAAGGGCGGCGCCCACAACGGCAAACATTGAGCACCAGCAGCATCGATATCAATTCCGAAGGAGAAAGGTCATGAACTTTTCGAAACGCGCAGCGTTGGTTTTGCCGATGCTGCTGATAGCCGGGCCGGGCCTCGCCGATCCCAGCGGCCCGCCCGGGCATAGCCATGAGACGTTTGCCGCCGGCGAGCCGGGCAATCCAAAGCAGCGGGCAAGGACGGTGGTCGTCACCATGCGCGACGGAAACGGCACCATGACGTTTATCCCGGAAAAGATCGAAGTGAAACGGGGCGAGCAGATCCGCTTCATCCTCACCAACATTGGGGCGTTGCCGCACGAATTCGTGCTGGCGAGCGCCGAGGAGAATCAAAAGCACGCCGAGCTGATGAAAAAATATCCCGACATGGAACATGACGATCCCAACGGAAAGACGCTACAGCCCAGGGCAAAGTCGGAAATCCTGTGGCGTTTCACCAAAGCCGGCGAGTTCGAATTCGCCTGCCTCATTCCTGGACACAAAGAATCCGGAATGCACGGCAAGGTTATCGTCAAGTGATGCCAAGACACTCGAGCCAACCAGGAAGCCCTATGAGATTCCGATTTCTTGTGACTGCAACGATCGTCGCAATTGGCCTGGGCTCCGCGCCGTTCCCCTCACTCGCCCAGTCTTCCGAGCTTATCGACGGTTTGGTGACCAAGATCGATGAGTCGGCGCAGAAGATCACGATCAAGCACGGACCCCTGAAGAAGTTCGACATGGACGACGGGATGACCATGGTGTTCCGCGCCCAGGACCCCGCAATGCTGAAAAAGGTCAAGGCCGGGGACAAGATCAAGTTCGTGCCCGAGCGGATCAACGGACAGTTTACGGTGACGAAAATCGATAAGACCAAATAGGTGCTGCTGGCAGAGACCGGACAAACGAGATTGCGAACGTAATAATACCGACAATCGTGATGCTTGACTCGTGATGCCCGCGTCCGTCTTCGACGGGCTACATCCGGCCATGACGTGAAGAGGGTCGATCTTTACGCAGATTGGTTTACCACACCAGACCCGGCGCAGCAAAATGGCGCAGACGACGCCTGCCTATCTCTAGGTGTGTCAGCCCGCCGGCTGCGCAGCCGAATATGCTTGTGGCTTACCGCCGGATACCGAGGCTCAGCAAATATTCGCGCGGCACGCAGATGCCAAGTTCGGTCGGGAAGCCGTCATGAAACGCGATGAAGTCGCGCCGCAGTTCGTTCCGGCGGCCCTCGTCGAGGTTCGTCGCAAGTGACTTGGTCGGCCCATAGCTTGTCGAGAACGTTTCCCACGCCGCTTCACCGGTCGGCTCGCGATAGAAAGAGGTCCCCCGCTCGAAGCGCAGCTCAAACGAACTGCCGAGAAGCTCCCGCACGCGCTCCGGCTTGCCCCATTCGAATGGCGAAGGCGGTGCCGGATTGGGGGGCGGCGGCATATACGGCTTCATGACCAGAAACATCTTGAACAGGTTGCTGTCGGGAAGCCAGGTGGTAAGCGCAACCCGTCCGCCGCGGCGCGTCACGCGCGCGATCTCGGCAGCGGCCGCTTCCGGCCGGCTCGCGAACATCACACCACAGGTGGAGATGACCGCGTCGAACGCCGCATCCTCGAACGGCAGGTTTTCGGCGTCGCCGGCGCGGTAGTCGATATCGAGCCCTTCGGCCCTGGCCCGCTCGCGCGCCCCGGCAAGCAGATCGGCGGCGATGTCGACGCCCACCACGGCGGCACCCCGCTTTGCGACCAGCCGCGAGGTCCAGCCCGTTCCGGTCGCCAGATCGAGCACCCGTTCGCCGGGCTGCGGAGCGAGGCGCAACACGCAATGCTCGATGGAATCCGCAATCCCCCGGCTGATCTGGTCATACTTTGCGCCGCCAGAACTCCAAACGGCAGCCGACTTTTGATTGTGCGCTTGGATAGCCGTTTCGGTCGTCATCGCTTTGCATCTCCCTCGTGGCACCGAAAGGTACGTATCTGAGAGGAGAACGTTTCGGCCCGATCAGTTTTTCTATCTTCGTAGTCAAAACCCAGTCAGTTTGATCAAGTTCGGCGCTACGCCATTGCGATTTCAGCCCGCATATTTGATCCGAGGATGTTGCCCGCCGTCAAGTGCGGGGAGGGGCCAATGCGTGATATCTCGCGTGCTCGAGCGAGTAAGATGACCTACTTCCGAATGATCGGCCGCGGCCGCAACGGCGGCGCGACGTCCAGAGCCAGATGCTGAGCAGTTGATCTGGGAAGGCTGTCTGCGAACGGCGCTGATTCTGAGATTGCTACGCGATTTTTTCGCTGCGACGCCGGTTCAGTTGCGGGTTTCGATTGCGCGTGCGTTTGTGAATGAGGCTCCTCAAGAGGACGGCGCACTCCCACAGCGCGGGCCGGAGGTCGTCACTGACAAAGGTATCGGAGCGTTCTCGTCCCCGTATCCAGCGTATCGGTTGCGTTACAAAGTTTCCGAGGTCCGCAATCCAGGCGCCCACCTGTTCGGAGCGTAGCCGTCGGAAACCCGCGACCAGATTGAAACCATCGAGCACCAGATTGCGACTCGTGACGCCGACGGTGTATTGAACGGGTGCGTGCGTGCGCTCATGCACCAGCAGGTCATAAAGATAACGGGGGAAATCGACACCGAGCGATATGGGCAGTGGCGACGACCCCCAAAATCGCGCATTGGTTTCCAGCAATATCCAGCTGTGGTTTTCCGGATTCCACCGGAACTCGAACATGCAGACGCCGGTGAGATTCGTGCGGCTGCAAATCTTTGCGCACGCACGATAGAGGTCGGTATTGACCGGCTCGCTGGCGCGATAGGAGCTCGAACCGCCCCTTCCCTCGCGAAGTCGGCGGTGCTGAAAGGCCTGCAGTATCTCACCGTTGCGTGCAAGAACGGAAACGCCGACGCCCACGCCGTCGAAATAGGCTTCGACCAGATATCGCGACGGCCCCTGAAGAGCGCTCAACAGTCCGCGCAATTCCGCTTCGCTTTCTACGATGGAGATCTTGTCAATCGTCGTGCCGGTGCTGAGAAGCACCGCCACGCCGTCACGCGTTAATCCTGAATAGCGGATCGCGGTCTCCGTCAGCGATGTTTCGAACTTCTTGCGCAGCGCCTCGATGCAGGCGAGGCCGGCGGAATAATCGTCGATCGCCTTCTGGAAGGCGCGTTCGGGCATGAGCAAAGCTGCGGCGAAATGATCCGCCTCCTGCTCAAACGGGTCCGCCGACACGAACCCCGCGCGCGAGTAGTGCGCGCCGCTTGTCAGGAGCGCCTCGCGGTGCCCTTACCTCGCGCCGATAGTCCGATTGCTCCGGCGTACCCGCCTGGTGGCTACTCTTCCACTGCTTCTGCAGACTTGGCGTGCGTCGATCATCTCCCTGCAGCCGTCGCCGTAATTTGCGCGGCGACAATGCATCATTGCGCAACCGGACTACGAAACTGGCAACGAGAGAATTCACGGATGATCTGGCCGAATGATCTGCCAGAAAATTGCTCTGCACACGCAGCAGAGAAAATTAATGCCGAAATTCTTCAAACATTCCCGAGGGTTTGCGGCTTCTGGTTGCTGGTCAAAAAATCATTATATAACAATAACTTATGTATGGCGGAGAGGGAGGGATTCGAACCCCCGATACGGTTGCCCGTACGCCGCATTTCGAGTGCGGTGCTTTCAACCACTCAGCCACCTCTCCGGAGCGGTATGTAGCCAAGCGCCGGCAACCAGACAAGGGCGCGGGGCCGACGCGCCCGCTGCACGTTCACGATTGCTGCAGGGCCGCCCGAAACGCCTGGCGCTGCTCCGGCGCATAGAGGTCGCGATATTCATATTTCAGCGGCCGCGCTTTTTGCACATGCAGGGTCGCAAACACCGGCCCGGGCTGCTTGAGGATTTTGGCAATCCCTGCCGCGAAATCCGTCAGCTCCGAAAACTCGTGGCAGCGCGGATAGCCGGCGGCGCGCGCCAAGCCGGTGAAATCGGTATCCGGGTTCGGGATCGGGTGGCCGCCATTGGCTTCATAGCAGCCGTTGCGGCAGACAAAGTGCACGAAGTTCTTCGGCGCCGCCGCGGCGACAGTCGTCAGACTTCCGAGGTTCATTAAGAGGCTGCCGTCGCCGTCGAGCACGATGACGCGCTTGTCCGGGCGGCCGAGCGCCAGGCCTAGCCCATGCGAGGAGCCGAGCCCCATCGCGCCGATGGAAAAGTAATTGAGCGGGCGCGGATTGAGATCATTCCATTCGACCGCGCCGCTATAGACGGCGACGACGATCTCGTCGGTCACATGCCGGGCGAGGACGCCGAAACATTCGTGGCGTTTCATCATGACGGCAGAGGCCTGCGTCCGATCAACAGCGCCACCGGCTGGGATGTCTCATAGGCCGTGTCGATCGCCGGCTTGATCTTGGCGACATCGGCGTCGCGGCTCACCAGGTGATGTGTGATGCCCATGGCGTCGAGGATCGGCTCGACGATGCGCACGCCGTACCGTCCCGACTGCGCCGGCGGCCGCTCCGGCTCGTGACCGAGCAGCCCGATCATCAGACAGATCGGCTGCCGGTATTCGACGCCGACCGCGCGGATGGCGTTCAGCGCATAGAGAAAGCCGGTGTACTGGATCAGGATCAGCGCGCGCTTGTCGCCATAGGACAGGCCCGCAGCAATGCCGACGCACTCATCTTCCTTGCAGACCCGAATGAGGCGCAGCGAGGGATCGGCCGCGATCGGCTTCAGCAGTCCATCGCTGGTGACGATGTCAGGGACCGACAGGACAAAGTCCACGCCGCCGTCCTTGATGGCGGCAAGGATCGTGCTGCCGTTCAATCCGGTATCGGTGGCGCGGGCGTCCATTGCGGACAGCTAAGGCGAAATCCCAGTTTGCCGCAACGGTAGGGGGCACTTGCGGGCGGTGGGCGCAGGCCTATCATCGGTCGCGGCTCGGGGCGACCGCCTGCTCGCGGCGATGACGAGGGGTTTGTGATGAAAGTCCGGAATGCCGCTCTTGCTGCCGCCGCACTGAGCGCCATCTGTCTCGAACCCTTCGTCGCTGCCGCACAGGACTGGCCGAACCGTCCGGTCCGCATCATCGCGCCATCCGCGCCCGGCGGCGCCGCCGACACCTTCGCCCGCCTCGTTGCGGACAGCTTCGCCGAGATGTTCCGCGAGCGCTTCATTGTCGACAACCGGGCCGGCGCCGGCGGGTTGATCGGCTCCGCCGCGACCGCGCGGGAAAAGCCGGACGGCTATACGCTCGTTACATCGAGCATCGGCTATCATGTGATCGCGCCCATTGTGAGCGCCAATCCCGGCTACGACCCGATCAAGGATTTCACCCACATCGCCTATCTCGGCGGCCCGCCCAATGTGCTGATCGTGCATCCGTCGCTGGGCGTGGGTTCCTTGAAAGAATTTGTCGATCTTGCGCGCCGGACCGGACCGCTGAATTATGTGTCGCCGGGCGTGGGCTCCCATGGCCAATTGGTTTCGGAATATTTCGCGCAGGTCGCCGATATCAAGCTGCAGCACGTGCCACACCGCGGCGCGGCCCCGGCGATGACCGATCTCATCGCCGGCACGGTCAAGGTTGCGACCATGACCTGGACCACGGCGCTCGGGCAGATCCGCGCCAAGCAGGTGATCCCGCTCGCGGTCACCTCCGCCCAACGGCTGGCGGAATTTCCCGATCTGCCGACCTTCAAGGAGCTCGGCTATCCCGAGCTGGTGACGCTAACTTGGTATGCGCTGTCCGGGCCGGCCGGCATGCCTCCGGAGCTGGTGCAAAAACTCAATGGTGCGGTCGCCAAGATGCTGGAACTGCCGGAGGTGAAGAAACGCACCGCCCGCGACGCCATCGAAATCCAGGCGATGACGTCGGATGAAATCACCCGATACATGGAAAGCGAGATCCGGAAATGGGGTCCGATCGCCAAGCGGATCGTGCCGCCGAGCTGATCCGCTCGCCTTGACTTGCTTGCCTTGACTTGCTTGCCTTGACTTGGCCCCTATGCACCCATAGGTTCCGCTCGCTCTCGAAAGAGCCGTAATGCCAATTCGCCGCCCGGTCCCAAGAGGCCGGAGGCCACCGCCCGACAGCGCGATGCGCCCTCGGGCGTCAAGGCGTTTGAATAAGCCTCATCCTGAGGAGCCGCCGCAGGCGGCGTCTCGAAGGATGAGCCTAAGGAAAGCTGACCTCGCCCTTCGAGACGCGTGCTGCGCGCGCTCCTCAGGACGAGGACAAATTCTTCTCCCTCTCCCCTGTGGGGAGAGGGTCGGGGTGAGGGGGTTCGGATCTCTCGGTAGGTCTGAACCCCCTCACCCGGATCGCTTCGCGATCCGACCTCTCCCCAATGGGGAGAGGTGTAAGCGGAGATGGCTGAATAAAGATGTTCGACAATCTGTCGGAAAAACTAAGCGGCGTTCTCGATCGCCTGACCCGCCGCGGCGCGCTGAGCGAGGCCGACGTCGACGCGGCGCTGCGCGAGGTCCGCCGCGCGCTGCTGGAAGCCGATGTCGCGCTCGATGTGGTGCGGGCATTCATCGACAAGGTGAAGACACACGCGGTCGGCGTGGAAGTGGTCAAGTCGGTGACCCCCGGCCAGTTGGTGGTCAAGATCGTGCACGACCAGCTGATCGCGACCTTGGGCGAGAGCGCCGATCCGATCGATCTCAATGCGCCGTCGCCGGTCCCGATCATGCTGGTCGGGTTGCAGGGCTCCGGCAAGACCACGACCGCGGCCAAGCTCGCCAAGCGGCTGACCGAACAGGGCCGGCGCAAGGTGCTGATGGCCTCGCTCGACGTGCGCCGCCCGGCCGCGATGGAACAGCTCGCGGTGCTCGGACGGCAGGTCAGCGTCGATACACTGCCGATTGTCGAAGGCCAGCAGCCGGCGCAGATCGCGCAACGCGCGATGCAGGCCGGCCGGCTCGGCGGCTACGACGTGGTGCTGCTAGACACCGCCGGCCGCACCACGCTCGACGAAGCGATGATGGCGGAGGCGGCCGAGGTCAAACGCGCCACCAATCCGCATGAAGTGCTGCTGGTCGCCGACAGCCTCACCGGCCAGGACGCGGTCAATCTCGCCCGCGCGTTCGATCAGCGCGTCGGCCTCACCGGCATCGTGCTCACCCGCGTCGACGGCGACGGCCGCGGCGGCGCCGCTTTGTCCATGCGCGCGGTCACCGGCAAGCCGATCAAGCTGATCGGCACCGGCGAGAAGCTCGATGCGCTGGAGGACTTCCACCCCTCCCGCATCGCCGACCGCATCCTCGGCATGGGCGACATCGTCTCGCTGGTCGAGAAGGCGGCCGCCACCATCGACGCCGAGAAGGCCGCCCGTGTCGCCGAAAAGATGCGCAAGGGCGCATTCGATCTCTCCGATCTGCGCGATCAGCTGGTCGGCATGCAGCAGATGGGCGGCATGGCCGGCCTGATGGGCATGCTGCCCGGGGTCGCGAAGATGAAGAACCAGCTCGCCTCCGCCAATCTCGACGAGAACGTGCTCAAGCGGCAGATGGCGATCATCGACTCGATGACTCCGAAGGAGCGCAAGAACCCCGACGTGCTGAAGGCGAGCCGCAAGAAACGTATTGCCGCCGGCTCCGGCACCCGGGTCGAGGACGTCAATCGCATGCTGAAGATGCACCGGACCATGTCCGACGTGATGAAGGCGATGGGCGGCGGCAAGCGCGGCCCGATGGCCGGCATCGCCAACATGCTGGGGATGGGCTCCGGCATGCCGAGCCCGGAGCAGATGGCCGAGCTTGCAAAGAAAATGCCGGGCGGAATGCCCGGCGGCGCCGGATTGCCGCCGACCATGCCCGGGCTGCCATCGAAATTTCCCGGCCTGCCCGGCCTCGGCGGGTTTCCGGGCCTCGGCAAAAAGAAATGAAGCTAAGATTATCGCATCGTCATTCCGGGACGCGGGCAAGGCCCGCGGGCCCGGAATCCATAGCCACAGATTGGACGTATGGATTCCGGGCTCGCCGCTTCGCGGCGCCCCGGAATGACGATGAAGAAAATGCCACAGAAAGGAACTGACCAATGTCTCTGAAAATCCGTATGGCCCGCGCCGGCACCAAGAAGCGGCCGTTCTACCACATCGTCATCGCCGACAGCCGCTCGCCGCGCGACGGCCGCTTCATCGAGCGCATCGGCTTTTTCAATCCGCTGCTGCCGAAGGACCACAAGGACCGGCTCAAGCTCGACCTGGACAAGGTGAAGGCCTGGCTCGCCAAGGGCGCGCTGCCGTCGGATCGCATTCTGCGCTTTCTCGACGCCGCCGGCGTGATGAAGCGCGAGAAGCGCAACAATCCGGAAAAGGCGATCCCGCGCAAGGAACGCAAGGCGCAGGCGGAAGCCGCCGCCAAGGAGGCGAGCGCTGCGCCGGCGGCTAAAGCCGCTGCGCCGGCCGCAAGCTGATGTCCGCGTTGTTCGGATAGCTGGCCGTGGCCGAGCGCATCTGCGTTGCCCAGATTGGCGCCGCGCATGGTGTCCGCGGCGAGGTCAAGTTGCGCTCCTTCACCGCCGATCCGCTGGCGGTGAAGGACTATGGCGCGCTTGAGAGCGAGGACGGCTCGGTCCGTTTCGAGATTGAGTCCGTGCGGGCCGCAAAGGATCATCTGGTGGCGCGGCTCGCGGGAGTCCACGATCGCGATGCCGCGGAGCGGCTGCGCAATATCAAGCTGTTCGTGCCGCGCGCGCGCTTGCCGGCAGCCGCAGCCGATGAATTCTATTATGCCGATCTGATCGGCCTTGCGGCGGTCACCGCGGACGGCCGCGAGTTTGGCACCGTGGCGGCGGTGCACAATTTCGGCGCCGGCGATCTTCTGGAAATCCGGCTCACGGCAGGCGGCGCGACGGTCATGCTACCGTTCACCGACGCCGCCGTACCGCGTATCGACATTGCCGCCGGGCGGATCGTGGTCGAGCCGCCGGAAGGGACATTGCAGCAGAGCTGAGCCATGTGGCGCGCCACCGTCCTCACCATTTTCCCGGAGATGTTTCCCGGCCCGCTCGGGCTCAGTCTGGCCGGCAAGGCGCTGGGCGGCATTTGGCAACTCGACCCCGTCGACATCCGAACACATGCGACGGACAAGCACCGCTCGGTCGACGACACGCCGGCCGGTGGCGGGCCGGGCATGGTGATGAAGGCCGACGTGCTCAGCCGCGCCCTCGATGCGGCGGCCCCCGCGACCGACGCGCGGCCGCGCCTCCTCATGAGTGCACGCGGTGCTCCGCTCACCCAGGCGCGCGCCGAGGCGCTCGCCGCGGGACCCGGCGCGGTCATCGTTTGTGGCCGGTTCGAGGGCGTGGACGAGCGAGTCATCGCGGCCCGCGTCCTGCAGGAAGTCTCGCTCGGTGACTATGTGCTGTCGGGCGGCGAGATCGCAGCCATGGCGCTGATCGATGCCTGCGTGCGGTTGCTTCCCGGGGTGATGGGCAAGGAGGCCTCAGGTACCGAGGAAAGCTTTGCCGAGGGGCTGCTGGAATACCCGCACTATACCCGGCCGGCGGTATTCGAAGGCCAAAGCATCCCCGAGGTGTTGACCTCGGGCGACCATGCCAAGGTCGCGGCCTGGCGGCGCGAACAGGCGGAACGGCTCACGCGCGAGCGCCGGCCCGATCTGTGGGCCGCCTATCAGACCCGCAAGAAGCCCTAGTTATGGTCATTCCGGGACGGCCTGAAAGGCCGGACCCGGAATCCATAACCCTCGCCTGCGAATATGGATTCCGGGCTCGGCGCTGCGCGCCGCCCCGGAATGACGAGGGTGACAAAGGCCGCCCTTTGTCGTAGAAGCTCGCCAACCCGAACAGACCCAAAACGACCGCGCACCGCAGCGGCGGCGCAGCCGACGGAGAATTTTCATGAACCTCATTCAACAGCTCGAACAAGAGCAAATGGCGAAACTGACTGCCGGTAAGGAGATTCCGGCGTTTGGGCCCGGCGACACGGTGTCGGTCAACGTCAAGGTGGTCGAGGGTGAGCGCACCCGCATCCAGGTCTATGAAGGCGTGTGCATCGGGCGGGCCGGCTCCGGCCTCAACGAGAACTTCACGGTGCGGAAAATCTCCTACGGCGAGGGGGTCGAGCGCGTATTTCCGCTCTATTCGCCAATGGTCGATTCCATCAAGATCGTCCGCCGCGGCAAGGTGCGTCGCGCCAAGCTCTATTACCTGCGCGGACTCCGCGGCAAGTCGGCGCGCATCACCGAGAAGCAGGAGCACCGCCCCGGTGCGGACGGCGCCGGAACCGCCACGAAGTGATGTCGTGGGAAGCGCCGGGACCGCCGTCCCGAGCGATTGCCGTATGTCGGCGCGCGCTTGGTTCGCCCGGTTCGCCCTGATTCAGGGGCTCGTTCTTGGGCTCGTTCTTGGGCCCGTTCTTGGGCCCGTTCTTGGGCTGCCCGGTGCAATCCTTTACTCCGTGCTCCCGGCCTCCGCTCAGCCGCTAATGCTGGAGCTTGAGAGCGCGGTCGCCGGATATGATCAACGCACTGGACAGCCAGTCATCAATTTCCGGATGACACGGGAGTCCGGGCGCGCTTTTGCAGAAATCACCAAAAACAATATCGGCCGCCCGATGGAATTGCGGGTCGATGGGCAGGTATTGTCGAAACCGGTGATCAGAGAGCCCATCCTCGGCGGATCCGGTCAAATCTCCGGAGAATTCACCCCCAAAGCGGCCGAGGAGCTTGCCGCGCGTCTATTGGCCGGCTCCTCCAAGCTCGAGATCGAAGTGGTGGATTGAGCGAGCCGACCCGTCATGCCGGCCGGCTGTGTCCGCATGTCCGGGTTGGCGCGGCCACGGCCTTTCGGCACTTTCCCTCGCTTTGCAGAACCATTACATACAGCCGATAACGCTGACCTGACAGGACGATAGGAATGGCCAAGCCCCGTACCCTCTACGACAAGATCTGGGACGACCATCTGGTCGACGAACAGCCGGACGGCACCTGCCTGATCTATGTCGACCGCCACCTGGTGCATGAGGTGACGAGCCCGCAGGCCTTCGAGGGGCTGCGCATGTCCGGGCGCAAAGTGCGCGCCCCCGACAAGACGCTGCTGGTGGTCGATCATAACGTCCCCACCACCGACCGCTCCGAGCCCAACGAGGATCCGGAAAGCACGGCGCAGATCGCCACGCTGGCGCAGAACGCCAAGGATTTCGGCCTCGAATATTTCAACGAGTTCGACAAGCGCCAGGGCATCGTCCACATCATCGGGCCCGAGCAGGGCTTCACGCTGCCCGGCACCACCCTTGTGTGCGGCGACAGCCACACCGCCACCCATGGCGCCTTCGGCGCGCTCGCCTACGGCATCGGCACGTCCGAAGTCGAGCACGTGCTGGCGACGCAGACGCTGATCCAGACCAAATCGAAGAACATGCGCGCGGTGGTCGACGGCAAATTGCCGGCCGGCGTCACCGCCAAGGACATCATCCTCGCCATCATCGGCGAGATCGGCACCGCCGGCGGCACCGGCTATGCGCTGGAATATGCCGGCGAGGCGATCAGCGCGCTGTCGATGGAAGGCCGCATGACGGTCTGCAACATGTCGGTCGAAGGCGGCGCCAAGGCCGGCTTGATCGCGCCGGACGAAAAAGCCTTCACCTATTTGAAGGACCGTCCGAAGGCGCCCAAGGGCAAGGCTTGGGACGACGCCATGCGCTACTGGGAGACGCTGCGCTCCGACGATGGCGCCCATTTCGACCGCGAGATCAGGCTCGACGCCGGCAAGCTGCCGCCGCTGGTGACCTGGGGCACCAGCCCCGAACAGGTTATCTCGATCACCGGCCGGGTGCCGACGCTGGGTGAGATCGCCGACGAGAACAAGCGCCGCGCCGCCGCCACCTCGTTCGAATATATGGGACTTAAGGGTGGCGAGAAGATTACCGATATCAAGCTGGACCGCGTGTTCATCGGCTCATGCACCAATGCGCGCATCGAGGACCTGCGCGAGGTGGCGCGGGTGGTGAACGGCAAGAGCGTTAATCCGAACATCAAGGCGATGATCGTGCCGGGCTCCGGCCTGGTGAAGGAACAGGCCGAAGCGGAAGGGCTCGACAAAATTTTCGTCAAAGCCGGTTTCGAATGGCGCGAGCCGGGCTGCTCCATGTGCCTTGCGATGAATCCCGACAAGCTGATGCCGGGTGAGCGCTGCGCCTCCACCTCCAACCGCAACTTCGAGGGCCGCCAGGGCTACAAGGGCCGCACCCACCTGGTGTCGCCGGTGATGGCGGCCGCCGCGGCGGTTGCCGGGCATTTCGTGGATATCAGAAGCTGGAATAGCTGAGCGCGGAATTCGGCGCGATCAGCCGCGTTCCCACCAGCAGCGCATGCGCGGCACGATCACGGTGCCGCTTGGGCGGTATTCCTGCGCCAGCCATGAGCTGCATTGGCGCACCGCATTCGGACCCGGATAGCCGTACGGCTGGCGATAGACCCTGATCCGCGTCGGTGCGCGGCGCACGCGCGAGCGCCGCTGCACGGCGACTTGGCCCTGGCCGGCTTGCGCATAGGCGGCGACCGCGTCGCCGGCCGACGCCGGGCTGAATGAGACATCGGCCCCGGCGAACACCGCCACACTCGCCACCATAATTACCGCCCACGCCGTGCTGCGCATGTCGCTATCCCGCTCCCTCAAGCCATAACGCTCGCCCATTGCGGCCGCCTCGTCAACGGCGGCTTGGCTCGCGTCGTCTTGGCTCGCTCCTTGGCCGCGGCCGCGCTCTCGCCTAGAACACTGCCATGGCCGAGCCCCCCATTTCCGATCCGCTGGCCTGGAGTAGCCTCAAGGCGCCCTCGCTGGCCGAATTCGAGGTGCTGGCGACCGAGACGTTTCGCCGGCTGCCGGCGCACTTTCGCGCCAAGTGCGAAGGCGTAGTGGTGCATGTCGAGGACTATCCGACCGTCGAGGTGCTCGATTCCATGGGCATCGAGAGCGAACTGGACCTGATGGGCCTGTTCCACGGTGTCGGGATGCCGTTCCGTTCCGAAAACATTTCCGGCCAGATGCCCAATATGGTGTGGCTCTATCGCGTTCCGATCCTGCTGTATTGGGCCGAGCACGACGAGTCGCTGGGCGCCGTCGTCAGCCATGTACTGATCCACGAGATCGGCCATCATTTCGGGTTTTCGGACGAGGACATGGCGGCGATCGAGCAGGCCGCCGATTAGGACTTCCGCGCGGCCCGCGTTCGCGATAAACCTCCGGCGGTCACGCAAGGGATATGCAAAGGCATGGACAAGTTCAGCACGCTCGACGGCGTCGCCGCCCCGCTCAGGATGATCAATGTCGACACCGACATGATCATTCCCAAGCAATATCTGAAGACCATCAAGCGCACCGGCCTGGGCGGCGGGCTGTTTTCGGAGAAGCGCTATCGCGACGACGGCAGCGAGAATCCGGATTTCGTGCTCAACAAGCCGGCCTATCGCAAAGCCAAGATTCTGATCGCCGGCGACAATTTCGGCTGCGGCTCTTCGCGCGAGCACGCGCCCTGGGCGCTGTTGGATTTCGGTATCCGCTGCGTGATCTCGACCTCGTTCGGCGACATTTTCTACAATAACTGCTTCAAGAACGGCATCCTGCCGATCCAGGTCTCCGATGATGAGCTGGACAAACTGTTCGACGATGCCGAGCGCGGCGCCAATGCCACATTGAGCATCGATCTCGAGAAGCAGGAGATCCGCGGGCCGGACGGCGGCGTGATCAAGTTCAAGATCGACTCTTTTCGCAAGCACTGCCTGCTCAACGGGCTCGACGACATCGGGCTGACGCTTGTGAAGAAGGACAAGATCGACAGCTACGAGAGCAGGGCCAAATCCGCGCGGCCGTGGGTGTGAGAGCGGCGGCCGTTATTCGGAGCCACCAGCTCCTGAATCGCCAGTGTGAGATCGGCCTGCCGCCGGCTCGCGGCCTCTCGGTGGGCGATTAAGATCGCCGCTGCCCTATCGCTTCCGCCATTGCGACCGTGCGCCGCGCCATCTCCGCATGTAGCCGCTCGACCATGCGGCCATCGAGCGCAACGACACCTTTATCCTTGTTCTCCGGCAGATCGAATGCCGCCATGATCTTGCGCGCCTCGGCGATCTCCTCCGCGTCCGGGGAGAACGCGGCATTGCACGGCTCGATCTGGTTGGGATGAATCAGCGTCTTGCCGTCGAAGCCCATGTCGCGGCCTTGCGCGCATTCGCGCGCAAAGCCCGGGGCATCGGCGAGGTCGTTGTAGACGCCGTCAAGGATATCGAGGCCATAGGCGTGGGCGGCGAGCAGGCAGTCCATCAGCCAGGGAACCATGGGGGCGCGGCCCGGCACCATGCGTACCCGCGCCTCGCGCGCAAGGTCGTTGGTGCCCATCACCAGCACGGCGAGCCGCATCTCCACGTCGGTGGCGGAAGCCGCAATCTGGCCGATGTGGATGAGCGCGCGAGGAGTCTCGATCATCGCCCAAACGCGGATCTTATGGTCCGCGCTGATGTCGATCAGGCGGTCCGCCAACGCCGAAAGGTGCTCCGGACCGGTGATTTTCGGGACCAGAATGGCTTCGGGATGCGACTTGGCGGCGGCATCGACGTCCTCGATCCACCACGGCGTATCGAGGCCGTTGATCCGGATCACCACCTCGCGGTGGCTGAAACCACGCGCCGTCACCGCCTCGGCAACCTGCCTGCGAGCGGTATTCTTGTGCTCGGGCGCGACCGAATCCTCAAGGTCGAGGATGACCGCGTCGGCGGGCAGGGTGCGCGCCTTTTCCAGTGCACGGGCATTCGATCCGGGCATGAACAGCGCACTGCGGCGCGGACGAATTATCATGGGAAACCTCGCGTGTGCGCGTAGCCTAGCGAGCGCACGCACACTGTGCCAGCCGCCCATGCGACGCCGATCTTGACCGCGGCGGCCGCCCGCTTCACAGAGCAGGGTTCGACCTCAGGGGCTCCCATGGACTTTCCCGATCGTCTCATCGCCGGCTACGCCACCTTCATGCAACGGCGCTTGCCCACCGAACAGAACCGTTTCCGCGCCTTGGCCGAGCAAGGCCAGTCTCCCAAGACCATGGTGATCGGTTGCTGCGATTCACGTGTATCGCCCGAGGTCATCTTCGATGCCGGGCCGGGCGAGCTGTTCGTGGTTCGCAACGTCGCCAATCTGGTGCCGCCCTATTCGCCCGACGGCGCCTATCACGGGGTTTCGGCCGCGCTCGAATTCGCGGTGCAGGCGCTGAAGGTGAGCGACATCGTGGTGCTCGGCCATGCGCGCTGCGGCGGCATCAAGGCCTATGCCGAGCAAGCCGCGCCGCTGTCGTCGGGCGACTTTATCGGACGCTGGATGTCGCTGATCGCTCCCGCCGCCGCCTCGCTCGGCCCGGTTGCGGCCGGCGAGGATTATCTTGCGCGGCTCGAACAGGCGTCGCTGATGCGCACGCTCGACAATCTGATGACGTTTCCCTATGTGAGCGCGCGCGTCGAGCGCGGAGAAATGGCGCTGCATGCGGCCTATTTCGGCGTCGCCACTGGCGCGCTGGCGGTGCTCGATCGCACGAGCGGCGAATTCCGGCCGGTCGCCATCGGTGAGCGTGGGCAGACGGCAGGCTGACGGCCTCCGCGCGGTTTCAGCCAATGCTTATTCAGCCGCCCCCGATGCTGTGAAATAATCCTCGTCCTGAGGAGCCCGCGCAGCGGGCGTCTCGAAGGACGAGGCCCATGGGTGCGTGGTTGTATATTTTGCATTGCGCGGACGGTTCCTTTTACACAGGAACGACGCGCGCCGATCTCGAGAAACGAATTGCCGAACATCAAGCGGGTGCATTTGATGGCTACACAGCCATCACGCCGGCCGGTCGTTCTGGTTTTCTCGGAATTCTTTGATCGTATCGTTGACGCCATTGCGGCGGAGCGCCGGATCAAGGGCTGGTCGCGGGTGAAGAAACAAGCATTAATTGCTGGAGATTTTGCGCGACTCCAGAACGCCTCGCGCAGACGAAAGCCATTCGGGCCTCATCCTTCGAGACGCGGACCTTCGGTCCGCTCCTCAGGATGAGGATTGAAGCTCCTGAGGACCAAGAGCGCGCCCGTGATCATATTGCCTGCTACGCCGCCTTCTTCTTCGCGCTGATCAGCTTGCGATTGATCAGGCACTCGGCGATCTGCACGGCGTTGAGCGCCGCGCCCTTGCGCAGATTGTCGGACACGATCCACATCACGAGCCCGTTCTCTACGGTCGCGTCCTCGCGGATGCGGCTGATATAAGTGGCGTCCTCGCCGGCGCATTCATAGGGCGTGACGTAGCCGCCCGGCTCGCGCTTGTCGATCACCAGGCAGCCCGGCGCGTTGCGCAGTATTTCGCGCGCCTCGTCGGCGGTGATCGGCTGCTCGAACTCGACATTGACCGCCTCGGAATGGCCGATGAATACCGGCACGCGCACGCAGGTGGCGACCAGCTTGATCTTGGGGTCGAGGATCTTCTTGGTCTCGACCACCATCTTCCATTCTTCCTTGGTGAAGCCGTCGTCGATGAAGTCGTCGATCTGCGGAATCAGATTGAACGCGATGCGCTTGGGAAATTTCTTCGACGCGACCTCGTTGATCTGAAAGACCGCCTTGGTCTGCGCGAACAATTCATCCATCGCCTCCTTGCCGGCACCGGACACCGATTGATAGGTCGCCACCACCACGCGCTTGATGCGCGCCTTGTCGTGCAGCGGCTTGAGCGCGACCACGAGCTGGGCGGTGGAGCAGTTCGGGTTGGCGATGATGCCTTTCTTGCGGAAGCCGGCGACCGCATCGGCATTGACCTCCGGCACCACCAGCGGCACGTCGGGATCCATCCGCCAGGTGGAGGAATTGTCGATCACCACGGCGCCGGCGGCCGCGATCTTCGGCGACCATTCCTTGGACACCGCTCCGCCGGCCGACATCAGGCAGATGTCGACATCGGAGAAGTCGTAGTTGTCGAGCACCTTGCACTTGAGGATCTTGTCGCCAAAGGAGACTTCCGTGCCCTGGCTGCGCTGCGAAGCGACCGCCACCACCTCGTCGGCGGGAAAGCTCCGCTCCGCCAGGATCGCGAGTATTTCGCGACCCACATTGCCGGTAGCGCCAACAACCGCGACCTTATAACCCATCATTAACTCTCCGCCGCAATTTCACCCGGATTGCCGCCGCGCGGAAACCGGAGCGGAAGCGCTTCTAAGCGAGAACGCCGCTAAACACAACGGCTTCAGGCCCATTCGTGCATCCGGCTCTGCGTACATTCCGCGACGAACTCGGCGAGACCTTCATTCGCCTGCTCGCCTATGTGGGCGGTGTCGCGGTGCTGGCGCTGGTCGCCGCCAAGATATTCGGCGCGCCCGCAGTCGAGGCGGCCATCGAAACCGTGCCGCGCTCCGATTGGACCACGATCGAGCGCCCCTATCGCGCCTTTGCGCTGACGATTCCCGATTTTGCCGAAGCGGAGCCCGACTATGCCATCCGCCGTCATACGGTGGGCGGCGGCCGTCGCGACATTATGAGCTGGGGCGAGCGCGGGCAGGGCGCCCGCTTCATGATGGAAATCTACCGCCCCGGCCGGGAGATCGACCGTTTCGACGCGCCGGCAGCCGAGATCGTGGCGCGTAGCGGCGAACTTGGCGCTGCCGGCGCGATCCGGCCAGCGGAGGTGATGAACAGCAAGTTCGGGCCGATCGCGCTCTACGAATTCACCGCGCGTTCTGGTGACCGGGCCCACCACTGTCTCGGCTTTGCCCGTGCCTTCGAAGAGCCGCGGATGCAGATCGCCGGCTGGCATTGCCGCGCCGCCCAAGAGGTAATCGACCGCGGCACGCTGTCCTGCGCACTCGACCGGCTGTCGCTGTTGATGGCGGCGAGCGATCCAAAAGTCTCGGAGCTGTTCGCGCGCGCCGAGCTCAAGCGCCAGTTCTGCCGCCATAAGTCCTGGCCGGCCGCCGGCAATGTCAAGCGCAAGGACTGGATCGACTCCGGAAAGCAGCCGAAGCTGCGCGGCCGCCTGGTAGCGCGCTAAAGCAGGATCCCGAAAAGTGGGCACCGGTTTTCGGAAAAGATCATGCTTACGCAAGAAGCTGGCTGGAACGCTTCCCCCCCGCGGCACGTTCCCTTGTGGCAAGACGGCAAAGCCGGCTAGAGTGCCGGTCGAAGCGGATTCACACGAGGATATCATGGGTTGCAAGACATTGAGCGCCGCGGCTTTGGCCGTCCTGATCGCCGCGGCCTTCGCGCTCGCGGTCCCGGCCGAGGCCGCCGCACAGAAGAAAAAGCAGCGGGTCGCCGCCCCCAAGCAGACGCGGCAAGTGGCGGTAAACCGCCCGCGCACGCGCATCGTGGTGCAGCGGCGCTCGTTCCTCGACGCTGGCACCGAAGTGCTGCCGGGCGAGCGCAAATTCAACGACTACGCGATGCCGCCGGGCTATCAGCCGATGGGCGTGATCGCCAACACGTCGTTCAACCGCTCGAGCTGGTCGCTGCCGGGCCCGTTTGAGCTGCCGCGCTTCGGCTATTGAGCCGCCGCAATCGTAATGATTCGTCATGGCCGGGCTTGTCCCGGCCATCCACGTCTTTGCTTCGACTCGTTATTTACGGCGTGGATGCCCGCGACAGACGCGGGCATAACGTGGAAAGTATTGTCACGGGCGTCGTCGCAACGGCGCCCGCTATTGCGCGCTGATTTTGGCGGCGCGCGCGATCGCGGTCCAATTGCGGATTTCCGTTGCAATGGTTTTTTGAAAGTCCTCCGGCGTGCCCCCAGCCGGCGCAATCCCTTGCAGCGCCAGTTTTTTGATCAGCTCGGGATCTCCGAGCGCGCGATTGACCTCGGCATTGAGGCGATCGACGATTTGTTTCGGCGTGCCGGCGGTGGTCAGGAGCCCGACCCATTGGATTGCCTCGAAATCCGGGTAACCCGATTCCGCGACTGTCGGCAGGTCGGGTAATTGCGGATCGCGCTGGAGGCTGCCGGCCGCCAGCGCGCGCAAGGCGCCGGCTTCGATCTGCGGCATGGAGGCGAGTGGTGAGATCACCGTGAACTGGGTGTCGCCCGCGACCATGGCGGTGATTGCGGGCGCGCCGCCGCGATAGGGTACGTGCTGCATGACAATGCCGGCGCGCCGGCTGAACAATTCGGTGACCAGGTGCGACTGGCTGGCGGCGCCCGGCGTCGCATAATTGAGCTTGCCGGGCGCGGTTTTGGCGAGCGCCACGAATTCCGGCAGCGTCTTGGCGCCGACCTTGGCATTGATCACGAACAGCAGCGGATTGCGCCCGACCATGGCCACGGGCGCGAAATCGCGCTCGGCGTCATAGGGGAGCTTGGGATTGGTGGCGGGCACCACGGTGTGCGACGACGCCACCATCAGCAGCGTGTGGCCGTCGGGAGCCGCCTTGGCGACCGCATCGGTGCCGACCACGCCGCTTGCCGCCGGGCGGTTGTCGATGATCACGATCTGGCCGAGGGATTTTTCGAGCGCCGGCTGCAGCAAGCGCGCCGCGGTATCGTTCAGCCCACCGGGCGGAAACGGCACGATCAGCCGGATGGTGCGATTGGGAAAAGTCTGCGCGCTCGCGGGCAAGGCAAAGCCCGCGATCAGTGCGGCAGCGACGGCAAAAAAACCTCGGCGTCGCGTGTTCACGCTCGTCCCTCCGATGTTTCGGAGCCTAGCATAGCCGCAATTCTATATTTCCGTCATCCGGCCGAGCGGACGTTCGGCCTCATCCTTCGAGACGCGGACCTTTGGTCCGCTCCTCAGGATGAGGGTTTTGGTGCCAACTATGCCTGAAATGATCCTCATGGTGAGGAGCGCAGCGAAGCTGCGCGTCTCGAACCATGAGGCCTCATGTCTGGTGCGCCTCAGGCCGCAAGCTTCTCCAGCTCGCCGATGATGGCGTCGCCCATTTCCTTGGTGCTCACGACCTTCGTGCCCTCCGACTTGATGTCGGCGGTGCGCAGGCCCTTGGCGAGCGCGCCTGCGATCGCCTGGTCGATCAGGTCGGCTTCCTTGTCCATGTTGAAGGAATAGCGCAGCGCCATGCCGAAGGAGGCGATCATGGCGATCGGGTTGGCGGCGCCCTTGCCGGCAATGTCGGGAGCAGAGCCGTGCACCGGCTCGTACATCGCCTTGCGCCGCTTGGTCTTGGCATCGGTTTCGCCCAGCGAAGCCGACGGCAGCATGCCGAGCGAGCCGGTCAGCATCGCCGCCACGTCCGACAGCATGTCGCCGAACAGGTTGTCGGTGACGATGACGTCGAACTGCTTGGGCCAGCGCACCAGCTGCATGCCGCCGGCATCGGCCAGCTGGTGCTCGAGCTGCACGTCCTTGAACTCGCGCTGGTGCAGCGCCGTGACCACTTCGTGCCAGAGCACGCCGGTCTTCATCACGTTGCGCTTCTCCATCGAGGTGACCTTGTTGCGGCGCTTGCGCGCCAGCTCGAAGGCGACCCGGGAAATGCGTTCGATCTCGTAGGTGTCGTAGACTTGCGTGTCGACCGCGCGCTTTTGTCCATTGCCGAGATCGGTGATGGTCTTGGGCTCGCCGAAATAGACTCCGCCGGTGAGTTCTCGCAAAATAACAATATCGAGCCCGTCCACCACCTCGCGCTTGAGGCTGGATGATTCTGCCAGCGCCGGATAGCAGATCGCCGGCCGGATATTGGCGAACAGGCCGAGATCCTTGCGCAAGCGCAGAAGCCCGGCCTCCGGCCGCACGTCGTAGGGCACCGCGTCCCATTGCGGCCCGCCGACCGCGCCGAAGATCACCGCATCGGCGGCATGCGCCTTCTGCATTGTGTCGTCGGTGATGGCGACGCCGTGGGCGTCATAACAACTGCCGCCCACCAGGCCCTCTTCGGTCTCGAAGTGGCCCAGCCCTTTCTTGTTCATCCAGGCGATCAGCTTCTTCACCTCGGCCATGACTTCGGGGCCGATGCCGTCGCCGGCGAGCAGCAGGAGCTTGTAGGTGGCCATAGGGGGAATGCCTCGTTGATAGGAATCCTAAACCGATCATTCCGGAAGCCGAGCGAAGCAAGGCTATCCGGGATCCATAGCCCCGGTGCAGGCGGTGGACCGCTGGGACTATGGATTCCGGGTTCGCGCACGCAGGCGGCGTAAACGTGCCTGCGAGCGCGCCCCGGAATGACAACGGTGAGGATTGCTAAGGGGCGCGGCGTCTCCTGGCAACCCGAGGGCCGAATGGCACTCTTGCAGGAGTCCTCAGATCAGACTATAACTAGTCATCAGACTAGTTAAGTAGGACGCCATGAAAGCCTGGCCGGTGCAGGATGCCAAGGCGAAGTTCAGCGAATTGCTGGACACCTGTCTGAAGGACGGCCCGCAGCTGGTCACGCGGCGCGGCGCCGACGCGGCCGTCCTGGTGCCGGCCGAGCAATGGCAGCGGCTGGCCCAGCGGGCGCGGCTCACGCTCAAGGAGTTGCTGCTGACCGATGCCGGGCGGACCGATTTGGCAATTCCGCCGCGCGGCGGACGGCGCCGGCGGCTCGCCCCGCCCGGTTGAGCCGATGTATCTGCTCGATACCAACGTCGTATCCGAACTCAGGCGGCCGCGGCCGCACGGCGCGGTGTTGGCCTGGCTGCGTAGCGTCGAGGATCGCGATTTGCGCCTGAGCGCCGTCACGCTCGGAGAAATTCAAGCGGGCATCGAAATCACCCGCGACGACGACCCCGCCAAGGCGAGCGAGATCGAGGCCTGGGCCGACCAGATCGCCGAGACATGGAACGTGCTGCCGATGGACGGCGGTAGCTTTCGCCTCTGGGCCAAATTGATGCATGGCCGGTCCGATACGCTGATCGAGGACGCCATGATCGCGGCGACGGCGCTGCTGCACGGACTCACGATCGTCACCCGGAACGTGAAAGACTTCAGGGGATTCGGGGTCGCATTGCTGAATCCCTACGAGACGCCGCGAACCCCGGCTTGACCGCACCTGCGGCATCGGCCATCGCTTGCACCGGCCCACCATGCCCAAAGCCAGCACCGGCAATTTCTTCGAGGATTTTTCGGTAGGGAAATTGCTCCGCCACGCCACCCCGCGTACCGTCACCGCGGGCGACGTCGCGGTCTACAACGCCGTGTTCGGGCCGCGTTTCGCCGTGCAGTCGTCGGATCCCTTTGCGCAGGCGATCGGCTATCCGTGTGCGCCGGTCGACGATCTCCTGGTCTTTCACATCGTGTTCGGCAAGACCGTGCCGGATATCTCGCTCAATGCGGTGGCCAATCTCGGCTATGCCAATTGCCGCTTTCTGGCGCCGGTCTATCCCGGCGACACGCTCAATGCGGTGTCCGAGGTGATCGGGCTGAAGGAGAATGCCAGCCGCAAGACCGGCATCGTCTATGTGCGCTCCATGGGCTTTACGCAAAACGGCGCGGTGGTGCTCGACTATGTGCGCTGGGTAATGGTGAAAAAGCGCGACGAAGCGTCGCCGGCACCCTTCGCGCAGGTTCCGACTCTGCCCAAGGCGGTGGAGCCCGGCGCGCTCGGCGTCGCCGTCCCGCGCATCGATCCCGATGCCTACGACGTGCTGTTGTCCGGCAGCCCCTATCGCTGGGGCGACTATTCGGTCGGCGAACAGATCGATCATGTCGACGGCGTGACTGTGGAAGAGGGCGAGCACCAGATCGCCACGCGCCTCTACCAGAACAATGCCCGCATCCATTTCAACCAGTTCGCCGCGGCGCAGGATCGCTTCGGCCGCCGCCTGGTCTATGGCGGACATGTGATGTCGCTTGCCCGCGCGCTCAGCTTTAACGGGCTCGCCAACGCCTTCCATGTTGCCGCCATCAATGGCGGGCGGCATGCCGCGCCGCTGTTCGCCGGCGCGACCGTGTTCGCCGCATCGCAGGTGCTGGCCAAGGCCGAGCTGCCGGGGCGCAGCGATGTCGGCGCGCTACGGCTGCGCACCGTCGCCACCCGCGACAGGCCTTGCGCGGATTTGCCGTTCGCGGCCACAGGCGAGGAGGCCGATGCCGCCATCCTGCTCGACCTGGATTATTGGGTGCTGATGCCGCGGTGACATTCTACGTGTCCCGGATGCGACGCAGCGCGAGCAGCTTATGCGAGCGGTGCGCCGCTAATCCGGGACCCCTGTTGCTTATTCAGTGAAGAAACCGGGGTCCCGGGTCTGCAGCGCACCATTCGCCATAGCGAGCTCATGCTGCGCTGCGCCCGGGACACGACTAAGCGCTGCGCCGCATCCGGGACACGAGCACTACTGAATCACCCCGCAGGCGATGCGGCCGCCGGCGTCGCCGGTCGGATCCGACTTGTAGTCGTCCTTGCCGGCATGGATGACGATGGCGGTGCCGCCCGGCTGGTAGAGCGAATTGGGCTTGCCCTTCTCCAGCGTGACCGCGGCATTCACCACCTGGATGGTCAGTTCGCCGCTCGCGGGCACGTGCATATTGGGCATGTCGCCGGCGTGATGGCCTTCGCTCGCCAGCACGCCGTGCTTGCGCCCGGCCGGATTGAAGTGCCCGCCGGCCGAGGTGAACGGCGGCTCGCACTGCCCGACGCCATGGATATGGACGGCGCGTTCGCCCGCCGGCAGGCCCTTGGTCTCCAGCTGTATCAGCACATCAGTAGTCCGTCCTTACACAAGCGTGTGCCGCCGCGCAAAGCGATCAAGGGTGCCGAACTTCTGACGCGTCTGGTGGATGTTGACGGACACATCATTGCGCCTGCCCAGTTCTTACAGGCTGCCGAAGAGACGGGTGTCCTTGCGGATCTTTCGCTGGCGACGATGCAGGTCGGCCGCCGCATCGCCCAGTGCATTGCGGACGGTCGCGGGGCCAAAAACCTGTATCTTTCCGCCAATGTTCCGCAGTCGCTCCTCGGCAGCAAAAACTTTTCCCAGTCAGTCTTTGCCATGCTCGAAGACATGGAAGTCTCGGGAGAGTTGGGACTGGAGATCCTTGAAAAGGATGTTATTCCGGGGAAAGCGGTTCCGCATCTGAACTCTCTTGCCCGTCACAACACCACAAACATTATGATTGATGATTATCCCGAGAAGCACGCTCTCGACAATCTGGAAATTTTGCAGAATGCAGACGTGCCCGTGCGGGCGGTCAAAATCAGCGGACATGCCGTAAAAAATCTTGGGGACGCATCGTCGGTCCGCGCGATGGAAGGGCACATCGAGATGGCCTGCGAAGGAGGAACACGTATCGTTATCTGCGAAGGCTGCGCGGGCGGCATTCCTGCCGCTGCGCTTGCGAGACTGCAGGAAATTGATCAGAGAATGGGTGCCCGGTATGAAGGACTTCAGGTCTGGTTCCAGGGCAATCCGATGCCGTATTAAGATTTTTTGAAAGAAGTTGCGCACTGGAACGTCCATAGAGAGTGTTCCTCCCACCCCTCTATGCCTACCGCAGCAGACCTGACAAAACAGAAGAAACAGGCTCATGAACAGCAACGGCAAACAGAGCACCTTATCGTTAAACAGAAGGAATTACTGCGCAAAGAGGTCTCGGATATCGATGCCAGCATCAGTGCTCTCCACGGACAGCGCTCCAAGGCCGCGGCGGAGTTGTCGAGGCTGGGGTGAGACCGTCTTATTTCATCACCCTCTCCGCGAGACCCGCGATGGTTTTAAATTGTCTCTTGTACTCCCTCTGGTTCAGGTTGCCCTGCAGGTGATACGTGAAAGCCTGATGCTGCGGGAAGACCAGATTGTGGCTCCCGCCGAGCGCTCCTGCGACGATCAGCGCTGTTTTCTCTTCGGGCTCCAGTGTACTCAGCATCACCGACACGTACCGGCGCGTGTCTGTCTGCAATCCGGTCACCCGCGGGTCGGCGACGTGACGGATACTTCCGTAGTCATCCACGATGGAGGAGTACCCCATCACCATCTC
>Ga0080064_1000447_pt1 | contig 79682 bp, 84 predicted proteins | sample Subgrocontami54m_FD_69260 | JGI IMG/M metagenome (GOLD analysis project Ga0080064, IMG submission 69260) | Subsurface groundwater microbial communities from S. Glens Falls, New York, USA - GMW46 contaminated, 5.4 m (SPADES assembly) (version 2) ... | reverse complement strand
TAAAACCTCAGTTCCTCATGAGCTGTATGAGTATCCGACCGGTGGACACAACATCGAGGGAGCCAGTTTCAATCTCGCCATGCAACGAACGGTCGACTTCTTCAAAGCGTATCTAAAATAAGTTCTTCTTGCATTCTCCGTTTCTTCATAGTATCCTTGAGAAGATTATGAATGCAGTACAGCTACTTCGTGAACAATTTGCTTCAGCTCACGAAACTCAGGAAGCTACGATGAGCGATGTAAACGCAAAAGCAGCAGATTTTGCTGAGACAGGGAAAGCGCTTCCTGTAGGTGCTGCCTATGCTCATTCAGTAGTAAGTGAAGATATGTTGTTAGCAGGAATGATTACGCATTCGACACCACTTTCTGCTGATAACGCTCTCACAGGTTTATCTACTCCTATGCCATCAATGTCAGAATGGGATAAGCATGAAGAGTGGGTGCGAACGGTAAAAGTCGATGTGCCGAAAATGCAAGCATTCGCGAAGAAAGTGTACAAGCAGACAGACGACTATCTGGCGACGCTGAAAGACTCCGATCTGGAAAATGAAGTAGAAATTCCGGGGATGGGGAAAAAGACATTATCTTTTTTACTCACGAACTTCTTATTACTTCATATTGCCAATTTAACAGGAGAAATCTCTGCAGTAAAAGGTGTCCAAGGCCTCAAAGGTTATCCTTTCTGATATCTTCCTTCTCCCTCTTGCATTCAGATACATGACTCGAGTATTCTCATAGTAAGTCATGCCTTTCGCTTCATTGAGGCAAGGTTACGTTCGTCAGGTTCATGGCGAGGAAAGCGAGGTGAAATAAATGAATATCGAAGTTAATTACATCGCACTCGTAGCAGCTGGAGTGGTCTCTATGGTTGTCGGTTTTTTATGGTATGGTCCGATGCTTTTCGCAAAACCGTGGATGAAACTCATGGGACACTCGGCCGAAACGATGAAGAAAGCACAAAAAGAGATGGGGAAGTATTACGCGTTAAGTTTTGCCGCATCATTACTGACAGCTTTTGTCATATCACATACACTGACATTATCTGAGAATTTTTATCACTATCCACCACTTCCGACAGCACTTAATACCGCATTTTGGGTGTGGCTCGGATTTGTGATGCCGGTACAACTGACGGATACAATTTTTGGTAGTAAGAAATGGAAACTCTTCGCGATCAATACCGGGTATCAGTTGGTGTCTCTGCTCGCGATGGCACTCGTCATAGTCCATCTCTAAAGGTGTTTTAGGATTAGATGAAAACGCTACTTGACAAAGTTGGTGAGCTTTTTTAGTATGTGGGTATGGAAAATGCTGAGTCAGGAAGCGCTAGTGGTAAAAATGGTTCTAAGACTGGAGTAATCCTTCTGGTCGTTGTTCTTCTTATTCTTGGCGGAGGTGCAGCATTTCTTCTTTTATCCAAAAACACTGCTTCTCCCACTACTACAACATCAGGGAAAGTAGCTAATCCTACTACCTCCACGGACACGTTTTCATCTATTCAAGAGGCACTGGCAAAATCAATGAGTCTCCAGTGTGACTATACAGATACTGCCGGTACTAAGACGACGTCATATATAAAAGGCGGAGCAATTCGATCAGATATTGTTACCACCTCTGTTTCAAAAGGTGGAACGAGTATTATAGTGAAAGATAATACGATGTACATGTGGACGGGAAAAGAAGGCACAAAGATGACATTTGATCCAGCTTCCTTAACGGCGACGGTAACCCCGGGTGCGCAGCAAAAAACATCGACCCAGAAACCGGGAGATGTTATCGATAGTCTTGAAAAATATAAGCAGAGCTGTAAACCTGCGACCGTTTCCGATTCACTTTTTACACCTCCTTCTGATGTCACATTCGCAGATTTGTCAGAGCTGATGAAGCCGAGAACGCAAACGAATCCAACTGGTGTCGGCACGGCGATGACAGAAGAACAGCTGAAGAAACTACAAGAACAGTATCAGCAGCAACCTCAGCAGTAGCTCATACCGCCTATGACAACGTCCCACCTCCATCCCATCGTTCAAGTGAGTTTAGAAAAGCAAGCTAGTACTACTTTCGGTTGAGGGGTTGTTTCTTCTTTTTGGGTTTAGGAATTGGAAGGGAAATTGTCGTTTCTCTAATAAAATCGACTAACCAATCAGCATCATCCCATTTATCTTCAGGAACTTGCAAGTAGTTTTTCGCACCCGGATACGGTGGTGCTTCATAGCTGGAATCGAGAAAGTGCTGTCCTGCTTCAGTTTTCTTAATAAATAACTGATCATCACAAACAAGAGCAACTACCTTTCCATCACAGTACAGAGCGTACTCGCCAAACATTTTCTGATACCGAACATTCCCGGCATTTTGTATCTGCTCGGCTAAAAAATCGATAGTGGACTGCTTTGTCGCCATAAGTGGAGTATAGCACGGGTTTCCGATATAATACGCCTACATGGACGAATTTTTATTCTTAGATACGGAAACGACAGGGAATGATCTTTTGAAAGACCGTCTTTTTCAAGTTTGTTACAAGCACAAAGGAAAACTCACAGCTCATTATTTTAAGCCACCGCTTCCTATTAGTATCAAATCCCAAAGCATTACCCATGTCACCGATAAGATGATAGAAGATAAAGAAACGTTTGCAGAAAGCAGTATGAAGGAGGAGCTTGGTACGTTACTTGCCGATCATATTCTCGTTGCGCATAATGCTGTTTTTGATATCGCCATGTTAGGACACGAAGGAGTAACTGTCCCAAAGTTTATCTGTACGCTTAAAGTAGCTCGCTCACTGGATAAAAATTCGGTCATTCCGGAGTATAATCTTCAGTACCTTCGCTACTATCTGCAATTAGATGTTACAGCTTCAGCTCATGATGCAAAAGATGATGTTCTCGTCCTCGAAGCGTTATTTCAGAGACTCTATGCGAAAATGCTCACTTTGTATAAGGATAAGGAAAGCGTAATCGAAGAGATGATGAGAATCTCCTTAGAGCCGATGCTTTTTACTATCATCCCGTTTGGGAAACATAGGGGAAAAAAGCTAGAGGAAGTAGTACTCAGTGACCGGCCGTATGTAGAGTGGCTACTTGAGCAGAAATTACAAAGTCCAAACGGGGAAGAAGACTGGGTTTATACGCTCAAACATCATCTGAAAGTTTCATAATTCTTGCTTTTTGTTTCCTAACAGGATTAGAATGGATGTATGAGACGATTTTCAATTCTTGCAGTTTTTCTTCTTCTCCTGGTTTTTGTTTCTCCGGCAACTGCTGCTACCAAGCCAAAAACTGTTGCCAAATCCGCTCTCATAGTCAGTGCTCAATACGTTAAATCCAGAAATTACGTTAAGTTATTTTTCGCAGATTTTAAAGGCGTTTCGAAAATAACGTACACGCTTATGTATGAAGGAAATGGTATGGAGCAAGGAGTTGAGGGAGGGTTTACTGTAGGAAAAAGAAAAAACTTTTCGCAAAATCTCTATCTGGGAACTTGTTCCTCAGGGACATGTATGGCAAAAAATAAAATTAAAAATATCAGAGTCCAGGTCGTAACGAAATATACCAACGGAAAGTCTTCTACAAAAACATACAAGGTGAAGTAAGTCTTTATTCCTCTAAAAAAAGCTTTTGACAAACCATAATTCCTGTGATAAGATATTTTTACAACTGAAGATTTGAAAAGCGTTGAAGAGGAACGTGCAAGGGCATCTCTTTTGAAAAGCGAGTTCTTAGCGGTGAAAAGAGAACACAAAAGAGCCTTGTTATTCGCCTCAGAGCTGGATAGCTGAAAGATAAAAGTAGGTTATCCCGGGAAGTTCCCGTAATAGAACGAACGTGTGTCGGATATCGGAGCACGGATAAGCATACTATCCAATTCTCAATACGCCACGGGCGTATTTTTTATTGGGTACGTAGATAAGTACGGTGGTACCACGGTTTTTAGACCGTCCGTATTTCTTTCCAATTATTTGGAAGGAGATAGGGGCGGTTTTTTATTTGCCCAAGAAGGAAAATTATGTCTGGAGAACAAATACAACGATTACATATCGCACAGGATCTCTTAACAGTAGGAGACAGTATGTACTCTATTTCAGGGCAGGAGGGAATACATGCAGCTCTGGGAGCGGAAAGAGTACTGGCCAATTGTCTGCCGGACTATTCTATTCTGGTAAATGGAAGTAGTCTTGAGCATAGACTAGCGACTGTCACACACCCTCAGGAGGACTGGAGAGAGAATATTCTTTCACGACTTGGAGCTATGTCTGATGAAGATGCTTTGGCAGTCCATGGCAGGATTGAGACGATGATGGGTGTTCTCGCAGCATCTCCTCATTCTCTTCAGGATGCTGCACGGATTCAGAGATACCTACCGTTCCAACTTCCTCAGGACGAACATGTCTATGACTCGGTGAAAGCGGTTGCCGGCGTGTATAAAGAAAGTGGTAGATTAGAAGGATCTACTGTCGAAACGAAGGTTCACGAACTCAGAGGGATCGTGTTACATATCGACAAAACAGTCATTCAGCAAGTAGAGACAAGTCCGCGCATTATTGCTGCTCTCGGTGCAGAGAGAGAGCATGAAATAGAATGGGAAGTTGAGAAATCGAAACAAGACGATGCAGCGATAGGAAAAGCACGCGCAGCTGTTGTAGAAAGTACCATTCGTGGACTTACCGACACTCCTGCAACGGGAGTTGATTCTGAGGGAAGACCATACTCATCTCTTTACAATCAAAGTGTTTATGAACTGATCGAAAGAGATAATTTACGTGCACAATCAGGAGAAGCTATTGCTGCAGAGCAAGATCGTCTCGCGCAACACACAGAAAAATCTTTGAAAAACATCTCAAAATCACGATCCACCTCAGCAGATGATATACCGGCTCAAAGGGCGTTGCTAGAAGCTCAAATAACTGAACTTCGAATACACTATTTGCAGATTCCCCCAGAAATACGAAATGACAGAAAGCAGAAAGAGCATGCATTGATGCTAGCATATCAAGACGAACGAGCGAAAGTTATTGACGACAAAGAGTATAAAATGCTTAAGCCAGTGATAGAGACCGTTCTTGATCCAGAAGCAGCTGTCTATGAAATGGGTAGGAAGCTATTCTGGAAGAAGCTGGAAGCAGAAGCAACTCCGGACGAAGTAGAATCCGAACTTCGACACCACGTAACTGTTACCGTGATAAAGAAAGCGGGTCTTATTGAAGATTTGGTAAGAGAGTCTGTTGATTATGCTGTGGTCAATAGCGATATTGATCCGTCTCATGTGTTAGAAAATCCTTCACTTATTACTGATGGGCAAGAGGCAATTATCGCTAGAGCAATAGTACGGGCGCATGAAAGTGTGGAGGAAAGAAGACAAGCGTTGTTGAGTAATGGGCATGCACAAGAGATCCAGAGAAAGTATCGTCCTATTGTGAGTGAGGGAGGGATGACTCCTCGCGCTTTCTCGATGCTTAAGAAAGCGCTTCCTCCATTTTATGAGTTAAGGGATCAATCTCCTCATGAGGCTGGAAAAGTAGCATTTGCTGAAGCTTTATTGATAGATGTAGCGAGAGGAAGACAAGCCGGTCTTGTGATGCACGATAATCCAAAGGATATAGAGATCCTTGCAGCTAAACTTGCAGAGCTTCCTGATGTGTTAACCATGGGAGTAATAATTTGTCCGGATTGGGGCAATCATGAGGAGGAAGATGGTACTGTTGTCTATCATATGGGTGAGCTGAATGATGGATTACCCAAGACGGCAAAAAGAGTACTTGAGTATGTTCAGGGACTGTCGGAACGAGCACAAGAACTACAAAGACCGGTTGTGTTTCGAGGTTATTATCCGGCTTGGGAACTGACCCGATGGGGTAGTGAGTTACCCATCAATGGGGGCATGTCGGTAACCGAAGCACTAAGTATGCTTGAGAGAACTGCAGATACTACAAGAGAGATGGTGAAGGGAATAACGAATGATTACTTTCAGTTTGAGGTAGTAACCATTGATCCTCCAGGTTATCACGAAGCAGTCGCGGTAAGAATTGAGGAATTGCTCCAACAAGAGCCGGGAAAAGTATCGGGCGTTGCAAAGGCACGAGCAGATTTTTACGGAAACAACACGCATGGAGATGTTACTGCCGAGTATCTCGCAGCACGAGATATAGCTGAAGCGGAAACAGGGTTTGGATTAGTAAGGCCAGATAGTAATATCCTTGTGGTTGCTACATCTCCCTCGATCGCACGACCTTCTATGCCTGAAGGTACGCCATGGATCCAGATGGCACATGGGTACCGAGGGTAGTTCAAAGTTAATGCATGATTTTTTGTGAGCGTGATCTTCATTGCGAATGAGCTTTGCTGTTTTCTCGGAGAAAGTAGCAGAAGAGATGTGTTAAAATAAGTTTCCTCATGCCTGAAACTCCTGAAATCATTATCGAGCGTTCATGGAGAAGATCCATTTCTCTGCACATTGAGTCCGATGGTACACTTATGGTTCGAGCTCCGCACTTGGTTCCGGATCGGGATATCCAGCGATTTATCTTGAGTCATAGTGACTGGATTGAAAAGCATCGATCAAGAATAACCAAAGCCAGAAGTATTAAAAAGACAGACGAGTACCTCTTTCTTGGAAAAGTGTTACAGTTCACCGTAGGAAACTACACATCAGTATCGGTAAAGGAGAATAAACTTCTTTTTCCACAGGCGCTTCTTTTTCGCAGAGAAAAGGAAATAACATCGTGGTATCTTACGCAAGCACGGCAGATCATAACTAAGCAGACGGAAAAATTTGCTGAAGAGATGGGGGCAGATTTTAAAGAGATTACATTTTCCGATACGAAATCCCAGTGGGGTAGATGTACTCGAGATAACAGACTCCAGTTTAGCTGGCGACTTGTTATGGCACCGATACTTGTTCTCAATTACGTTGTTATTCATGAACTTGCACACACGACTGAGAAAAATCACTCACGAGCGTTCTGGGCGAAAGTCAGGCAGTTTACTCCATCCTACAGACAGCAACTTAAGTGGTTGAAGGAAAACGGATCCACGTTAAAGCATGTGGTGTGAAGCTATCTGTTTAGTACTCTAAAGAGGTACTAGATATGCTTTGTACATTTTTTGGTATAATTATTCTTTATGTTTAAAGGAATGAAGGAAAATAGAAATTTAGCGATTATTGCGCTTATCGCAGTAGTAAATATGCTTGGGTATGGGATTATTATCCCGATTCTCTATGCATATTCGAAGAGATTCGGACTGTCGGATTTTGAGAACGGACTCCTCTTCGCGATATTCTCGATCTGTCAATTCATTGCAACACCCATTATTGGTCGTTTGTCTGATAAATATGGTCGACGACCGATGCTCCTTCTCTCAATTTCAGGTACAGCCTTATCGTTTTTCCTGATGGCTATCGCACCGAATGCGCTCTTTCTTTTCTTTGCGAGAGCTCTTGATGGATTGACAGCTGGAAACATTCCCGTCGCCTTTGCGGTCATCTCTGATTCCACCAAACCTGAACAGCGGGCAAAGGCCTTCGGTATGATCGGCGCTGCATTTAGTTTTGGCTTCATCTTCGGACCGGCTATTTCTGCATTTACGATCGGATTTGGACATGCTGTGCCCTTTATCATTGCGGGGGTCATTTCACTTATCGCAGTATTGCTGACAGCAAAATATTTGCCTGAAACGAACACACATATGGGTGAAGTAAAACATGGAAAATTGTTTGACTTTCCGAAGATGTGGCGAACCTTATTTGATCCGAACGTAGGACTTACATTCATTATTTCACTAATCTTTTTCCTCGCATTTTCCTGTGCGATTCTTTATGGATTCCAGCCGTTTACGATGAATATTCTGAAGATTACAGCCTCTGAGAATGCCTGGCTGTTTACGCTCTTTGGAGTTGTTGGGCTTATCTCACAGACATTTCTCGTTCAGCGTTTCTCAAAAATGTTTGGCATGAAAAAAGCCTTCTCAGTAGGGCTGCTCTTTACCGCTGTGTCATTCGTTATTATGTATTTCTCTCATGCCTTGCCGCTTTTCATCGCGGCATCCGTTATTCTCGGCATCTTTAACAGTATTGTTCAGACGCTTATCCCGACGATTCTTTCTCAGGAGGCAGATGCGAAGTCCCAAGGAACGATTATGGGATTGAACGCGTCGTATCAGAGTATCGGTATGATTTTAGGGCCAATTTTGGGAGGCGCGATAGCGACTATCTCAATTCCTGCGACCTTTATTGGAGGTAGTTTACTGGTACTTGTTTGTTTCGTTCTCTCTTTTTACATCCTGCGTCCAGGAATTAAAAAAGACTCCGCATTCTAAGATATCTCAAAGAGTATTCCATCCTTGCGAAGAGTGTTGTATCTTTAGATAATTAACTAAATGGTTACATATTTTTTGCATAAGAAGAAAGATACACGAAAAAATGTCTAGTGATTAGAGGCCTGAGACGTTGAAGAGTTTTCCCACTCCGTAAGTTATGGCCATCGCTAGTATTCCACCTGAAACAACGCGAAGGATAGCACGGAGCACATTTGCGCCCCCTATTTTTGCACTCACGGTACCCGTTATGACTAATGCAAGAATGACAGCCATAAAGGTAAAAGGAACTCGAACGGACGCATCGGGAAGAAGAACAGCAATCAGAGGGATAACAGCGCCAGCTAAAAACGCGGCAGCAGAGGCAAATGCGGCGTGCCAGGGATTTGTTAAGTTATGTGGATCGATATGTAGCTCTGCGTCGACGTGAGCTGCAAAGGCATCGTGATGAGTTAACTCTTTTGCGACTTGTATTGCTGTTTGTTTCGATAATCCTTTTTTTTCATAAATAATTGCTAGTTCCTCTAGTTCTTCTTTTGGATAGTGTTGCAACTCATAATGCTCTTTTTTTAAAAGTGCTTTTTCTGTGTCTCGCGAACTGCTTACTGAAACATATTCTCCCGCAGCCATTGAGATAGCACCTGCGATAATGCCCGCGAGTCCCGCCGTCAGAATAAGCTGTGGAGAATCGGTGGCCCCGGCAACACCGACAACCAGTCCTGCTATAGAAACGATACCGTCATTTGCTCCTAAGACCGAGGCTCGAAGCCAATTAAGTTTCGCCCCATGATTTGGCAGGTGTGGTTCTGGATGTGTCTGTGTATCATGATTCATGACAACTCTAGTTTAGCAGATTATTCATCTCTTCTTCTTATGCTGCGGTGATAGATGTCACTGAGGTGGAAGGAAAGGAGGAGTACAGTAGGAAGAACAATATGAAGCACTTTCGTTCACAGTATCTTATTTACTTTGCTTGGATACAGAGTATTGCAGCGATGTTCGGGAGTCTCTATTACAGTGAAATAAAACATTTTACTCCCTGTGTTTTATGCTGGTATCAAAGAATACTTATGTATCCTCTGGTGATTATTATTGCGGTTGGAATCTTAAGAAAAGATAAAAAAATCTACCAATACGTGTTACCGATGAGTATATTGGGCTGGTCGATTGCCTTGTATCATGTGCTTCTGCAGAAAGGTATTTTGCCTGAAGCGATAGCACCATGTACGATTGGCGCTTCCTGCGTGACGAAATATACAGGATACTTTGGCTTTATCACCATTCCTGTCATGTCCTTGACCGCATTTAGCATAATAACGCTGTGTATGATTTTTTACTGGAGATTACAGAGGAGAAATAAAGTGAAAGGTGGTGCATAATATGCCTATGCGAAGAGACCAGATAGTATACGGACTGATAGGAGGATTAATGGGAAGTGCATTTTTATGGTTTTTGGCAACGACAGCAGTTAATAATAGCAGCTACACTATGATGCAAATGATGGGTATGAATAGGCATATTGACTCTATGGGTAGACATCACGAAGAAGAACATGAAGAAGAAGAAAAGTTCATGACGTATCAGACGAGTATGGAAGGTATGATGGATACAATGAAATCAAAATTGGACGAAAAAACTGGCGATGAGTTTGATAAAGCATTCCTTTCCGAAATGATTATTCATCATCAAGGCGCAATCGATATGGCAAAGGATGCACAAAAAAGTGCGAAGCATGATGAGTTGAAATCAATGGCCAATGATATCATTTTTGCACAAACTAGGGAAATTGAGCAGATGAAAAAGTGGCAGAAAGACTGGGGCTATTAAAGTGAGTTTTGTGAAACAAGACAGTAGATATTATTTCAAAACAGGAATAGAATTAAGAGATAGAGTGCTCCTAACAGAGTATAAATGAAACAAAAGTAATTATACCTGTCCGTGCATCCAGAAGTAACCTCCGATAAACCTGGATCGTGTCCGAAATGTGGAAGGATTTACTAGGTATCTAGTACAATAATAGATATATGAAAGCATTACAGTATTTCGGAAAACAAGATCTTCGTTTCGTCGATCTTCCTGAGCCTCAGATAGCCGGCCATGATGTGCTGCTGAAGATGAAGAAGGTCGGTATCTGCGGGACTGACTTACATATTTACAATGGTGGCATGAAAGTGCCGACGCCGTTAGTTATAGGACATGAGTTTGTCGGAGATGTCGTAAAGATAGGGAGCGCTGTAACGAACGTAGCAGTTGGAGACAGAGCCGTAGCAGAGCATGTAATAGGTTGTGGCAAATGTTCATACTGTCATCAGGGAAAGCCGAATCTCTGTAAAAATCCTACGGTTATTGGTCTGCATCGGCAGGGAGCACTTGCTGAATATATTGCAATTCCATCCGAGTTAACATTTCCATTAGCAGACGAGCTATCCTATGATGACGGTGTCCTGATAGAGCCGCTTTCCATTGCGGTGTATGCCGTACGAAAAGCGGGTGTGAATGTAGGGGATCAAATAGCTGTCATCGGACAAGGACCGATTGGATTACTCGTCGATTTCGTAGCCAAAGCATCAGGAGGAACGATTTTCGGTTTAGATAAGCATGATAATCGTCTTGCTTATGCAAATGAGCATGAGTATATTTTTAAAGGGTTTAACATAACACATGAAGGATACAGGGAGCAGTTTAAAGAAGAGGTAGCCGACGGTGCGGACATTGTTTTTGAGGCAGTCGGAAGTGATACATCTGCGAAATTGGCGCTTGAACTCACAAGACCTGGAGGAAAAGTTGTGGTTTTGGGTGTATTCGAGCATGATGTAATGGTGAACATGATGGATATCGTGAGAAAAGAGTTGGAAGTCTATGGTTCATGGACAAGTGTCTACTCATTTGAAGAAACAATGGCTTTGATGAAAACGCAGAAAGTGGATTCACAGCATCTTATTACTCATCGTTATCCTTTCATTGATGGCATAAAAGCCTTTCAAGAGGCGTCGATAGATAAGTCAGCACGAATAAAGACAGTCATCGAGTTTCCTTAAAAAAATATGAAAAGGAGGTGGAGAAATGAAAAATAACGCAGGATCAGGAGCAATTTACGGAATAGGTGTCTTAGGGGCATTAGTTTACTTTATACAGCACGCGACGTCATTTGTTGATGGAGTAGTCGGTGTATTTAAAGCATTTTTTTGGCCGGGGGTCGTACTCTATAAGGTTTTAGAACTTTTGAAAATGTAGCATATGAGTATATGAAAAAATGGTTTTTCGTACCTATTTTGCTCGTGATAGTCCTCGGAGCCGGTGGTTTTTTCTTCTCTAGCAGTCAACAAAAACTAAAAGGAGTTACTTCCTATGAGAGTTGTGCAAATGCCGGTTTTGCGATCATGGACAGTTATCCGCCACGCTGTCGTACGTCAGATGGGAGAACATTTACGCAAGATATAGGTAACGAGTTACGTTTTCATGATGAAATCTTAGTAGAACATCCTCGACCGAATCAAAAAATAGACAGTCCACTGGCGATTAAAGGAAGAGCCCGAGGATTATGGTTTTTCGAAGCACAGTTCTCAGCAGAGTTATTTGATGCGAATAACAAAAGTCTCGGTGTCGCTATCATAACGGCAGAAGGTGATTGGATGACGGAAGATTTTGTTTCATTTACTGGTGAGTTATCGTTTGAAAAACCAACGACAGAGAAAGGCATACTGAAACTGAGAAATGCTAACCCATCAGGTCTTCCTGAGAAGCAGAAGGAGCTCATTATGCCGATTTACTTTACTTCCTTGTCTTCAGAAAAAGAGAAATAACAGCACCGTAGAGAGAGCCCATGATAAGTGCTGCGAGAAACTGCACGAGCATATCAAAGGCGATGATTTGTCCTGTTGATGCGTCCGGCATCATATATTCTTTTTTCATAAAATCTATCACTGAAGGATTGATAGTGTAGTACACGAGGAAAATGAATGGAGAAGTGAGTGCGTAGACAAGAGATATCTTTACACCCGTGAAAAAGCCTTCTTTAAAAGGTAGCTTTTCTTTTAGGGCTTTTTTTCGAGCTTTAATTCCCAAGTACCAGATGATGATCGGAACGAAGATAATAAAAAGCATCTCGATAGGTGATCTTTTCTCCGGATTTGAGTACTGGCCGGTGAAATGCATGAAAAGAATGCAGAGAGCAGTGGCTATACTCATGAATAGCCCATATTTGACGTGATTCTGTTGTAAATATTTCATCAGGTGATTATTTTTTCTCACGGATAAGGAATTGATAAAGCTGCATGCCGATAAGAGAGCCAATGATTGGTCCCAGAAGTGTTGTACTAGCCAATGAATTGCTACCGAGGGCTACTGCAGGATTTAAAAATCCCGGCGCACCGATGAGGCCTGCCATACTTGCTCCGAGAATAAGCGAACCTCCGATCACGACACCTTTTACGCCGTCTGTCAGCTTTCCGAGAACAACAGCAGCAATCCCGAAAGTAAAGAATGCCGTACCGATAATCTCACCGACAAAGACAGGTGTATACTCAATCTTAGGTCCAAGCCAGTTAAAGAGTGCAAGATCAGAACCAAGCATTAACATCAAACCTAATGCAAGCAAGGCTCCGATGCACTGGGAAATAATGTATTTTATTGCTTCCGATAGGCTGATTTTTTTAATCGAAAGCAATCCGAGTGTGACCGCAGGGTTTATATGGCATCCGGAAATATGTCCTATTGAGTACACGAACAGTCCGAGCGTTAGGCCTGCGAGAACTGGAGTAATAATCGGGAAGTTGTTGCTGGTTTCGGATAGAAGTACGACAAGTGTCAAGGAGAATGTCCCCACAAGTTCCGCGAGCAATTTTTTCGAGACCATCTCTTCTATAATAGAGTATTATCAGCCAGTGTCAACAATGACTCTTGTCACCTCTACGATTGAAATTTAGAACAGGTCTTTTTTGAGCTCTGCCAGTGGTAATTCTACTTCAAAGGTCGTTCTGTCTCCGACATTCACATAGAGAGAAAGGATGTCCGGTGTGTGTTTCTTAATAACACCGCCACATGAGTAGACGACTCGTCTCAGCTCCGGATGCAGTTCTTCAACGAGAGGTGCGCCTTCCTTATCGAGGAAATCATCTGGGATAAGTATCGGTTCAGGAGCTACAATCACTTTAAATTTGTTATCTTTGCGAAGCAACTTTGCTCGTCCGATACTGTACACATATTTTTGCTTTCCTTTTATGGTTTGGAGAGAAATACCGTGAATGATAAAAAGTGCTTCATGTGGTGTAAACCAGATAGGTGGCATAGTAGTCCCTATTCTCCAGCTCGCCCATGGAAGGTCCTTCGGAAATTGAATAATACCCAACTTTTCAGGAATTTGTGAATGGAGTGAGAATACAAGCAATTTATGGAAGTAATCAACTGAGTCGGGACGGAAAAGAAAGGTATGCTTACTGATAGGAGTAAGGTTTTTTCCTGGTCCGAAGGTGTCGATAACAAGAAATGGGGGCAACCCCTCTTTCCATGAGCTAAACGAGTCTATTTTTACGATAGCCGGGAAGGGGATGGGGTTTCCTTTTTTATCACGAAGTACTGCAGTGAGTCCTATGATGAGATTCTCACGTGGTAGTTCTAATGCCCGCGGGTCTTCTAAGTTAATGCCTTCATAGAGAGGTTTCCAGATAATTTTTTCTCGAATGACGTTACCACTGCTACTTACCTCAAACAGTTTGAGTAACCCTGTATCCGGTTCACCTTTTTCACCGGCCGTCGTCACTTCACGTCCGATAAAATATAACGAGTCCTCTCCGGTTTTTTGCCAGACAGCGACGTTAAAACGAGCGACACGAATGTTAGGGAAAATGTCCTTAATTTGCTTAATCTTCATTTAATGTAGTTGGGCTATCTGTAAGTTTGACATAAGATAGGAAACGAGTGATTCGGCTCCTTGATTCTGATTAACGCGATCCGGGTGGAGACCATCATACGAACCGCCGCTTTTTGTATCATACAGTGCTTTTTTAAGACTGTTATTTCCTAAAAACCAACTAAAACAGAGATTCGCGTATGTCTTATACTGTTTATTACCCGTGTAATCATACGCACGAACGAGAGCAAGAATCATGGCTGCCGGATCTTCCGGTTGTTGATCATAGGTGCTTCGTTTTTCCTTATTTTTGTACCAAACAGTATGGCCGATAGGCATGTAGGTTTTTGAGAACGTTTTACTGATCAGAAACTGCAGCGTACTCAGACCGCGAGTTGTATGCCTACTATTTTGTAGGACATCTCCGGCAATAAGAAGACTTTCCGGTAACAGTGCGTTGTTATAGTTTAAGTCTTTCTCAAACCATCTCCATGATTTGACAGAGTTTTTTGTGAGCGATGTTTGTAACGCATCTGCGTACACTTTTATTTGATTTAACAGCATATCTTTTTTTTCAGAAAGAACAGGTAAGACCTGAGCGAAAGCCTTAATCGTAAATGCTTTGGCACGCAGATGAGTAAAGGTGACCTTTTTTTTCATATGCAAAAGAAAGATTGTTTTTGCATGTTCTCGAATATCTTTGGGGAGTCGAGTATGAGAAATTATCTCGCCAAGCGCCCAGAGAGCTCTCGCTTGTGAGTCTTCCAGATCTTCCTTTTTATTCTGTACTGTCGGGAGCTTATCACTAAATCCGATATAGTTACTAAAAGAACCGTCCGGAAGCTGGCATTTCTCAATAAATGTCAGATAGAGCTTCAGAAGTGCTTCAACTTCCTTGGTATAGGTTTTTTTCAGTAACCAGGAGCAGACGATAAGCGCTCGCGCATTATCATCAAGCGTATAACCGAACGTTTTATTTGGTGTCGTAAGGGAAGCAAACTGAAAGAGTCCGAAGTCATCGGTCATTTTCCGTAAATGATCTATTTTGAAAGCCGGAATGATCATTCGTTCAAGGAGTGTGACATATTCACCGGCTACCGTGTCCCAGAGCATCGGGCGTGTCATTTTATAAGCATTTACATGCATTTGTTTGAGCCGTTTTTCATCGCTGAGCAAATCCAAGAGCGCATCGGTTAACGCTGGTGAATCTTTAAGAGGAACGAGTCTTCCTGTATCTGATGTGACAATTTCTTTTGCTTGAGCAAACTCAGTACTGATAACGGCAAGACCGGTACCTAAAGCGTATGACAGAGTACCACTGACAGCCTGGTTAGGGTTGATCGATGTAGCAATATAAATATCGGTCGCTTGTAAAAAAGTCAGGAGATCGGGCAGATTGAAGTACTGATCGTAAAACTTGACGTGCTTTTCTAATGCGAGGTCTCTGATCAACTGTGCCAACTCAAGTCGATATTTTTCTCCTTCATGCCGTCTGATAACCGGGTGTGTTTCACCTAAGATAAGGTATAAAACGGAAGGATACTTCTTTATGACTTTTGGAAGAGCGCGGATCGCATACTCGATGCCTTTGCCTCGACTGAGTAATCCAAAGGTTGTGAGTATTGTTCGATTCTCAAGTTCTAAGGTAGCTTTATTTTTTTCAGGATCAGAAAGAACGCTGTTGTGAATACCATGAGGAATAACAAAAACTTTCTCCAGTGCTTTCGGATACAACGTTTCAATAATATCCTTTGAACTCTGTGTGAGAACCACGATTGTGCTTGCGAGATCGATAATTTTTTTTGTTACCGTTTTCATTTTCGGACTTGGCTTTGGGAGCGTGGTGTGGAGGGTAACCAGCATCGGCTTGGTACAGTTTTTCATAAATGTCAGGAGTACTTCTCCTTCCAGGCCGCCGAAAATACCGTATTCATGCTGGATAATGACGCCTGATATATCAGCATCATTATTGATGCTTTTCGCGAGGCTCAGATGGTCTTTTTTACTGTTTTGATCGATTTCCCAGGCGACTTCGGGAGGATAAGTGTACGTATCCAATGTTGAGAGATTTAAGGCTGCGACCTTACAATCCACGAGAGGACCAAGGAACTTTTGGCTTGATTGTAGTAGATCCTGAGTAAAGGTTGCTATGCCACATTCGCGGGGGGGATATGTGCTCAGAAAAACGATAGTTGGTCTTGATTGAGAGATAGACATCTATTATACCTTTTATCGGCCTTCTTCGTAGCACCAAAGAGCGAATTTCCATGCTTGTTTTCTATCTGATACAATCCAAACGTGAATCTCTCTATCACCCAAGCTCAAGCAAGGCGATTTTTGCTCAAAAAACAGCTACTTTTTTCACCCCAATCATTGCGAGGTTACGAGGGTATAGAAAACGTTTTTCAACAGTTGCGAATTATTCAATATGATCCTCTTAATCCCTGTGGTAGAAATCCTGATCTGGTGCTCCAAAGTCGGATAGGGGACTATCATCCTGACCTTTATCACAAGTGGCTTTATACGGAGAAGAAAGGGATTGAGTGTTATGACAAAGAGCTCTGTATTATCCCAATAGAAGATTTTTCGTTGACTGATCATAGGCGGTTACTGGTACAGGATCGTAGTGATCAAAAGCAGTTTTTAAAAACATACAAAAAACAAATAGAAGCATTACTTGAGCGCATAGCAGAAGAAGGCGAGATATCTTCATCGGATATTAAAGATATAACCCGAGTCGATAGCGGATGGGGAACGGATGCTCTCTTTGGAAGAATCGCTCTTGAGACGCTATGGAGAATGGGAAGACTGGTTATCAGTAGACGCGAGAAAGGAAGAAAGTACTATGACTTACCCTCGAAAGTACATCTGTCGTTACGAGAGCAGGAAACATCTTTATATTCCGGTCTTACGAAAGAACATATCAGAAGAAGGCTAGGAAGTGTGGGTCTCCTTCCTCTTTCAGGGGGTGGAGGTGGATGGCAAGGATTACGTGGCGTGAGAAAAATTATGAAAGAAATGGTTCAGGAGGGAGAATTGCGAGAAGTCGCGATTACCTATACACCACGGGTCTATGTAATGGCAAAAACTGACGAACAGGTAATCCAGGAAAATACAGAAATGACCGAAAAAAAAGTAGTCTTTATTGCACCGTTGGATAATCTTATGTGGGACAGACAGATGATCCTAGAACTGTTTCATTTTCATTACCGTTGGGAAGTGTATACACCTGCTGCGAAACGAGCTTTCGGGTACTATGTTTTACCTATTCTCTATGGGGATACATTTATCGGGAGGATCGAACCGGTTTTAACAAAAGAGCGGAAATTAGAAGTGAGAGGATTTTGGCAAGAAGATAAAAAGCTCTGGAATAAGGAAGTTTGGAGAGCGTTTTCAAAGGGTTTAGAAACGTTTAAAACGTATCTGAACGCCATAGACATTATAAATGCTCCCACTAAATAGTTCAGTGCTAAGAACTAGATCGCATCAATTGTTTTCGATAGATAGTGAAAATGATATAGACTATGAGGATAATAGGGAGCGTAAGCATATTGAGATTGATCCATCCTCTGGTGAATAGGACGCTCCCTGCGAGAAATGACGAAAGCATCTGTATCACAAAGACGATAAAGTCATTGAGCCCTTGTGCTTTAAACCGTTCCGTGTGCGAATGACTTTGGGATAAAAGCATAGTCGAGCTGATATACAGAAAATTCCACCCAACACCGATGAGTACAACAGCTGCCCAGTAGGGAAAGACAGCATGCGCATGGGTTGCGAATATGACAGCCAGACAAAAATTAGCTAGCCCCGCGAGTAAGATTCTATACACCCCGAATTTCTGAATAAGTATCCCCGTAAAGAGTGATGGAAGAAACATAGCGATGACATGACTTTGGGTAATAAAAACGACACTATCGATGCTGTAGTGAGATATCGTGTGTAAATGGATAGGTGCTGCTGTCGTGATAAATGTCATCACACCGAATCCGGTAGCTGATGCCAACACAGCAATGAAAAAATGCGGTTGTACAATAATGCTCTTCAAAGATCTTTCTTTCGTCTGTATTTCCTCATGGTGTCTGTGGGTATCTTTGAAAAACATGAGTAACACAGCGGAAACAATGAAGAGCCCTGCTAAAAAGAGAAATGGCGCCGTGTATTCGGGAAGAGAGAAGAGATCTTTTGTCCATTTTATGATCTCCGGTCCGAGAACACCTGCAACAATTCCGGCGAATAAGACGAATCCTACGGCTTTACTGGCCATACCTTTACTCACACTCTCTGTTGCCGCGAAGCGGTACTGTTGAACGAACGCGCCATAAGAACCGATAAAGAACGACCCGATACAGAGCAAAAGGAAATTACCATGAGAGGCAGCAAAGGCAGTAAGGAGTGCTGCACAGGATGCCATGAGGGAAGATAGTAAAAACCCTTTTTTTCTGCCAATTTTTCTCATAATGAGAGCTGCTGGTAGAGAGGTAACTGCCATGCCGACTATCGTCATCGTCGGAGAGAGTGTCGTGAGGGCAGGTGAGGGCGCGATCTTAGCGCCGATAAATCCGCCCAGAAGTGAGACGAGTGTCGCCGATGATCCCCCTATTATTTGAAGAAAGAAAAGAAGATAGACATTCCGTGGAAATGTAAGATAAACATGCTTCATCTTCCTATTATACAGCCACTAGTTGTTGTACTGATTCGATCAAATTACCAAGTCGAGCGAAAAAGTGCTACAATACGGTCTAAATATGATTATGGTAAAAGAAGTACCCCCGCCTGTCATGAGTAGCTCAAGCATACGAATTGCAATAATCATCGTTTTTCTTTTGATTCTTGTTGCTCTTTCAGCTCTTCCGGTAATCGGCGTGTGGACGACAGTAAATGCCGGATACGTCGGCGTTGTCACTCGACTTGGCGCAGTCAACAGAGTGGAAAATCCCGGCCTCGTTCTTAAAATCCCCTTGGTAGAATCAGTCCATAAAATGGAAACACGAACGCAACTGGAGCAGGTCGATGCTCAATCAGCATCGAAAGATTTGCAGCGTGTAGAAGCAACGATTGCTTTGAACTATCACCTCAGAGGACAGAACGCTGTCGATGTTTATCAGAACATAGGTATCGAGTATAAAGAACGCATTATTGGTCCGGCGATGCAGGAAGCCTTTAAGGCTGCGACTGCTCAGTTTACCGCGAGTGATCTTATCGGGAAAAGAGAAGCAGTAAAAAATCTTACCTTTAACGAGCTTAAGGCGCGACTTGAGAAATATAATATCGTCGTTGACGCTTTTAATACCGTTAATTTCAAGTTTTCAGACGAATTTGATGTCGCAATTGAACAGAAAACGGTTGCACAGCAAAATAAAGAAAAGGCACAGATTGAGGCAGATACGGCACTTATTAAAGCTCGAGGACAGGTAAATTCGCAGCGTGCTCTTCAGGAGGCAGGAACACTGAGTCCTCAGTATTTGCAGTTCCATGCGCAGGAAAAATGGAACGGTGTCTTACCACCTAACGCAGTGCCATTCTTCAACCTCAACCCCGGTCAGTAATATCTACTCATAATTCAGATTCTCACTTTCATAAGAAACCCTGCTATAATTAGCCTCGTGGGTTTTATAAAACAGCCTCTGTCTTCCAAGCAGGAAAGTAAGATAAAAACTGATCTTCATCTGATTGACCAAATTACTAAAGTAGCTCGGGCTGACGGTATGAGAGTTATTATTTCGGGTGGTTATGCAGTCGATGGTTTCTTAAGAGAAATAACACGTTACCATAATGATATTGATATTCAAATCTATGGAACAGAAGATAATGCACGCGATGTCGTGAAAGGATTACTGAATTCTCTATCTGCTGGGGTTGAATATGCTATAGAGGATAAAGGAAGGAAAGAATACTACTACAATATTGTCTACACGAGCAAAGATACAACGCTCGATATCTATTATCTCCAAACAAAAGTTTCACCACTTGGAAAGTACAAATCAATTATAAAAAATGATGGATCGATCAGCCATCAAGAATTCAGTGAGCCGAAATTTGGAGAAATTGGTGATATAAAATTTGAAATACAAGGCCCAGAGATAGAATTGAAGGATAAAATCTATAAACGAGAGGTTCGTGGTGATGTAAAACGTCTAGAACATGAGCAAGATATTAGCAATCTCAAACAGAAACTAGCCATCTGATATAATCTCTCCATGAACCTATCAGTTGGGACGTTAGCCACACCGTCCCATCTTTAGAATTTGACTTTGAATTTGTAGCACCGAAGCCAAGATATGAGAGGATAATAACGCAAAGAGATGAGTTTGGAAGAATAGTTCGCTCAACAGTAACAGTACCTTAGTCAATGAATTTACGCATGGGAGAAAGGCAGTTTGAAGCTAGTATTATTTACAGATAGTGCTTGTGGAGCCTTCGGGTCCAGATGGAGGAAGGGCTTTAACTCTAGTAGCATCAGAAGTAGGCAGAAGGTCAAACCAGCAGACTGCATTTTCTTGGAAGTTGCCAAAAGGATTTTTGCCCCGCATATCATAAACACCTAAATCCACAAACACGTTATCTTCATACCCTACAGCTGTAGCTATAACTTCCCCTGCCGATACACTTACACTTTTATTAACACGGCTGGTTCTGGAATCATCAACTTTTGGCTCAGGCAAATCTTTGGCAATCTCCTCAAGCTTTGGTGAAAGGGTAACTAAGTGGTCAAAGCGGTATCTAAACCCACAATCACTTAGAAAATCAAACATAAATTGCACTTTGCCTTGTTCAATATATCTTGAAGCATCAGTAATTTTTGCATCAAGCGGTGCACGAACTTCTATTTCATCAAATTTTGTATTGTCAAACCTAAAACCCCCATGCCACTTAAAATGCCCACCTCGTTCTTGGCCAGGGTAAAGAATAGCTGTTACCTTATCTAAATCAACAGGGGTTTGTAAGACTAAAGGATCTGGACAATCTTCACTGTCTTGAGATTGAAATGAAGTATTCTCAAGTGGAGTGTCTTTTAAAAGTTGATCTTTGCCATGGATAAAAACTCCTGTCAAAAAGAAAAGTCCTATTAAAACTGTGGCACTAATTAAGATTTTAGGCAGCATAATTATCTATAGTACGTTTTTGCTTGTCTATTGGGAAAAGTTTCTGGACAAAAACCTGAAGGGCTATAAGTCATAGACATTTGAGTGTCTGAATCAATCCTAAAATAGGCATAGCCTTTGTAAACACTAGGGTTCCAATTATCTGTTAACTGGTAACAATGGGAACTGGTAATCTCTGCCGGATCTTTGTAGGTTGCGTTGTTGGGGGAGATAGTATAGGCTTCTTTGTTTACCTCATAGATGGAAATAGATTGGTCAGATCTTTTGTAAACAGAAAACGGATCTGCAAAAGGCCCATCATATGATCCCATATCAATGCCATCTTTTTTAAGGTGCCAAAGCCCGGACAAAGTTCCTTTTTTATCAGATGATGGGCTGCCACAGGATGTTGATTGCCCAGCTGCAGTTGTTCCCAAAAGGGCATAGAAATCATTTTTTAGTTTTTCATCTTGATAGTAGTCAAAGATACAAGAGGCAGAAAGTAACCTATTGCCAACATCTTTTCCAAATCCGCTTCCTTCATACCTTTTTTGATTAATAAATTGATTTTTTATTCTTTTATCATGAAAATAGATATTCCAATTTTTGGCTTGAGATGTGCCGGTGGTGGTACCAATTACCTCCCCTGCTTTAAATTTAATCTCTTGCGGCCAGCGAATATCCGTAGTCCTTGAATCATTTCTCTTAGGAGTATTGCCAACTACATCTGTTATCTTGGGATTGACATTTTTAATATGGTGAAGGATAAGACTAACGTCTTCATTAATCTTAAAATACAGTGACCAATCAGGCTCTGGCTCAGATTCCATTATGGTATGGGCATAAGCTACAAGCTGCATGTCTGTGGGTGCATAAACCTCAATTGGGCCTTTTTGAGCAACCTCTTTTTTGATATTTACCGTCATCCCACCCAATGGTTGGACTTCAATATAACCCCCATTTGATTCACCTAAAGGAGAAACCCAATCAATTTCTTTCGGGTTAAAAATTGGGTGTGTTAGAACTACAGCATCCCGTTCAGAGGCATGATTTGTTAATTGTTCTAAATTTTTAGAACCTAGCGGACCTGTAGGATCAAATGGTCTAAGAATTACTATAGATAAAATTACTAAAACTACAGCAATAATTATCTTGGGCAGCATAAATTTAGTATAACAATAAAAGTTGATTTGACCAACAAATTTTAAACAGTAAGATATATAATAACGAAAGTCATTGTGAAAGAGGACAATTAGTGCGAGCTAAGGGTAGATTTCCCTTATTCGCCCTAAATATGGGATATGAACCTATCAGTTGGAATTGTCGGTCTTCCGAATGTCGGGAAGAGTACTCTTTTTAATGCGCTTCTGAAGAAGCAGCAGGCTCTTGCTGCAAATTATCCTTTTGCTACCATCGAGCCGAATGTCGGCATCGTCGCTGTTCCTGATGATAGGCTATCCCAACTTGCTGAAGTCGTTAAGACTGAAGAGGGAATGGGGAGTTTGCCACCACTGAAACCGGCGACTGTTGAATTCTTAGATATCGCTGGTCTTGTGAAAGGAGCATCAGAAGGTGCCGGCCTCGGAAATAAATTTCTCTCTCATATTCGTGAAGTCTCAGTTATCGCCCACGTCGTCAGAGCTTTTGAAGATGCAGATGTTATAAGGGAAGGAAGTGTGAGTCCTGAAGAGGACTATAAGACGATTCAGATGGAGCTCATCCTTGCAGATCTTCAGACTGTTGAGAAACAGCGGGACAGTAAAGCAGTGAAGACAGACCCGGTGAAAAAATCAGCTATTGCTTCTCTTTTTAAATCCTTAAATAATGGTACAGCCGCTCGAGACGCTAGTCTTACTGATGAAGAAAGAGACTCCATACGAGATTTATTTTTACTCTCAAATAAACCTGAGTTAATTGTTCTTAATGTTGATGAGGGATCGCTCAATAAATCTGAGGAGATCATCCAGAATTATGCCGGCATGTTACAGATCTCAAAAGATACATTTGTCGTCATCTCAGCGAAAATAGAAGCAGAACTCGCAGCGTTGTCTGATGAAGAACAGAAGGAATACTTACGAGATATCGGCCTTGAGACCTCAGGACTTGAGCGGCTCATCAGAGGGGCATACGAAACACTCGGTCTTATGTCATTTCTGACAGCAGGAGAGAAAGAAGTCAGAGCATGGACCATAAAAAAGAGAAGTACTGCTCCTGAAGCAGCAGGGGAGATCCATACAGACTTTGTAAAGAAATTTATAAAAGCAGAGGTAATCTCTTTTGATGATTACCTAGTAATCGGTGGACGAAAAAAAGCCAGAGAACTGGGAAAAGCGAGACTTGAAGGAAAAGACTATATAGTACAAGACGGCGACGTTATAGAATTTAAGATTGGAAGTTAACTATTTGTTCTCCTGCTCTTTTCGCTTTTCTCCGAACCCTTGCAACTCTTCTTAGGTTTCGTGCGACATAAAGCTCTGGAGAGAGTTCCTCATCTTTTTTCCGAGGCTGATAATTTTTTCTGAAATCTTCCAGATCAGCTGTTTTTATATACCAGAGTCCGTATTTTTTAACCATCCTTGAAAAAAATGGTTTGTTTCTCCGTATGGCTTCATATTCTGATTGAGTCATGGAACGTTTGGCGAGTTGGAATCCTTGGTCGATAAGTGTTTGGTCGACGAAACGAGATCGTTCCTGATAATTTACAAGCTGAGCATTCGATACGTAAGGAATATTAAGAATTTTAAATGACGCTAATACTCGTTCTTCACATGCTTTTACAAATCGTGGTTCATTCACTTCTTCATTTTTCCCCACACGTTTTAAACCAATAGGACGAAGTAACTCTCCTGAAAGATGGTTTTCTCGGTAGGTAGCTAAGATACTTGACACTCTTTTTGGAGAAAGTTCGAACATTTGGGCTATCGCATTGATACTATTTCCGGCCAGTTGTGCAAGGACAATCGCACGATCTCTCGTTTCTGGAAGATTTTCTACGTACGTTCTTACTATTGCTGTCATTTCTTCCTGAGCTCCTACATGAGAAGCTAAATCATACATACCGGTCGGTGACGACTTAGCATGTACTAGTGCAGCACTCACGACTGTTGATAAATGATCAGCTCCAGTTTTGTACCGCTCATATAAATCACCGGGATGCGGTATTCGTTCTATTGCTCTTTTTCGTCGTAAGCGTTCTCGAAACGTCAGTAGTTTTCCAGGTTCTGGAAAAAGAACATCTTCATTCGTTTCCCTTCGTAGATGGGCATGTAAATCAAAGAGGGGTCTTGTTACTCGTTGTGGATTAACAACACGTTCTTTCATAGTTATAGAGCCTCGTAGTAGACGCCTTTTGTAGTTCCTCTTTTTCGGATCATACCTGCGTCTTGGAGTTGTTTCAGGTCATACCTGAGTGTTCGTTCATTTATCTGTAAAAATCTTCTCCGGATAATATCGAAATTGACTATTCTATGATCTTTTATGATATTGAGAATCTCTGCGCGTCTTGGGAGAAGGTATTCAGTCGGATCTGTCGTTTGCTTCTTGAGAACTATCTCTTTAACTCCGACAGCTGTTTCAGCAATCGCTTTCAACATGAACTCCACGTACTCGGTAACATCTCGTTCACTTAACGAGAGTACATCGTAGTACTCACTGCGATGCTTATCGAGATACTCCTCAACGGTTAACAGTCCTTTCATGCCGTAGCCAGATTTTCCTAAGACTGATTGAAGAAGGAGTCTTCCGACGCGTCCATTTCCATCAAGGAAAGGATGAATTTTTTCAAAGGTGTAATGCGACAGAACAGCCCGTATCGGGATGAACTGTTCCTTCGGACTATTAATAAACTTTATCAATCGCTCGACAAGCGACATGACTTGGCGGGGTGGAGGAGGCATATAGATGGCGATTCCAGCACTATTGAAGATAGCACTGACTTCTCGTCGCATGCTTCCCAGACTTTCTCTATCAGTAAGGCCAGACATAACTTTTTCATGAAGTTGGAGAAGGAAACTGATAGAGATATCGCGGCTTCCTCTTGCTTCTACGAACTGGAGACCCTTTAAGATGTTATAAACTTCGCGTTTTTTCTGATCCTGAGACGAACGGCCTGTTACTTCGGCAAGTGTGAGAGGATTGCCTTCAATCCGGGCAGAGAAGAGGGAACTCTTCAGAATACCTTGCCTTTTTATATTCGTTTCAATTTCTGGCGGAAGCGTGAGGGTGTCGATGACACTTCTCACGGACTCAATCGTTTGCAAGTAGCCAGAAATAGTAGGGGTAAAGACGTAGTTAGGTGGGATTACCATATATTGCCTGATATTACCATATATTACCCAATATTTCCAGATATGGTTCCGTCTTGACAAGAGAGGGTCTTCCGAGTATAGTCTCAAGCACTCCTGTCCACTGCCTCACTCTATGAGCATGATGCAAGAAGGTTCTCCATCGAGACAGGTTGATCGTACTCCACGAGGATTCTCAAGGAGGCTTTTTCTTACCGGAGCAGCAGCTACCGGTGCAGCGCTTGTTCTTCCACGAGAAGGACTACTCCTCCCATCATCGGCTCGCGCAGCAGAAAACGGACGCAGTTGGGATGTACAGTCTGTGGACATGATGAAGGTCACCCAAGACTTTATGCGAACTCCTGCAGATACAAAACACATTGATGCTGCAATGGAATTCGTCGATGATGTAGGAGCCACCCATGTAGCAATTGAGACTATGTATGACAGCGGTGGTCGTCAATTCGATCAAATCGGTCAAACACAGACATGGGTTGATGTAATTAGAGTTCATAATAAAGGTGTAGTCCATCGTCACACGGACACACGGTTTCAAGGTTTCTATGATCAGCAGAAAAAAGACTTAGACTTCACACATGAAATATATACTTATATAGTTGATAATCCAGGGTTTTTCGCAACAGGAGACATCTTTGCTCCGTTTCCAGAGCCCCAAAATGGTGGTGTTAATGGCTTAAATGGTTGTGAACAGAATGTTTGTCAGTATGAAAGTGTCGATGACTTCAACAGACAACTACAAGCCTATATTGAAGTAAGCAAAGAAGCATTTAAGGCGATAGGATTCAACGAAGGTGATATTAGAGTCGGTTACTATGGCTTTGACGGCTTTGTCGTAGCTGGCCTTAATAATCCCGATTGGGAAGGAAAATCTTTCCTTACTCCTGAGACAGTAGCAGCACTTGGGAACGTCATTACTGTAGATCACTATCCTGACGATGGAGATTCTATCGGTGATGATTACAGAAAAATGGAAGCTGTTTGGCCTGATGCACAGTTCGCTGTTGGAGAATTCGGCCCGAAAGGACATGCTGATGCGAGTGTTTCCGACGAAGACATGCTTGAAGGATATAGAAGAGATTTAGAGGCATTACAGCAGGATGAACGAATTATTTTCCTCAACGCGTGGCCTTTCCTTGGAGGTGACGATCGAGAAAGTGGCATTTTGTATGTTGCATCAACAGATAGTTTCGTTCCGGGCATGATTTATGACAGCTTACGAGCAGCATTCAGACCTCAAGCAGCGTAGGGAAGAGCGTTTTTTCTTTCCCCCTTGTTCTTCAAGCTAGGCTTTGGTAAAATACGATCACATTTATGAGACTCTATGAATTAGTATTAGTCATGAAAACCTCACTTTCTGAGACAGAGCGGAAAAAGCTTCTGGAAACAGTAAAAGGATGGATGAAAGATGTGAAGGTTTTAAAAGAAGACGCATGGGGCCAGAAGCCTCTCGCTTATAAGATAAAGCGAGAACTTGCAGGATATTACCATATGTTTGAGTTCGAAACAGCCGATGCAATCGATGCAGGCATGAATAAGCGATTGAATGATCACGATAGCGTTTTACGACATTTACTAATCCGGAAGAAATAAATTCGAAGCACGAAATACGAAGCTCGAAGCAAATACAAATGATAGAAATACAAAATAGTTTCGAATTTCGATAGTAGAATTTCGGATTTCCTCTGAAAGAGGCATTATGGCTAGGAGTTTAAATAGGGTTCAGCTGATTGGGAATTTGACACGAGATCCGGAACTGCGATATACGCCGCAGGGCACAGCAGTTTGTTCATTTGGTTTGGCAACGAATCGATCATGGACCACAGATTCAGGAGAGAAACATGAAGAATCTGAGTTCCATAGAATCGTTTCCTGGAACAAGTTAGCAGAACTTTGTAGTCAGTTTTTGGTGAAAGGACGAAAAGTATACGTCGAAGGTCGTCTTTCCACAAGAAACTGGACAACACAGGATGGTCAGCAGCGATCAGTCACCGAAGTAGTGATTGATGATATGATTCTTCTGGATAGTAAGATGACGGGTACGGCAAGGCCGACCGAAGAAGGGGAGTCAGCAGCTGCACCAGCGCCAAAAGTTGCCTCGACGAAGCCAGAGCCTGAAGAGCAACCGGCAGAAAAACCGGCTCCGGCAAAAGCGCTATCGAAGAAAAAGGTTCAAGAGGAAGAAGAAAAAGAGATATTAAAAGAGATCAGTGACGACAATGTAAATCCGGACGATATTCCATTTTAATAGATATGAAAAAAAGAACACCATCACGATTACAAAGACGAAGACCAGCACCACCAAAGGACTGCTTCTTCTGCACGGAAAAGAAAGAACCCGTGTACTCTGACGTCAGTACGCTTCAGCGATTCATCACAGACCGCGGGAAGATGCTTTCAGGTATGCGATCAGGTATCTGTGCGAAACATCAACGTAGACTGGCAACCGCTACAAAACAGGCGAGATTTCTTGCACTTCTTCCCTTTGTCGTTCGCGACTAAGACCCCGTATGTAAGCGCGAGCGTAGAGAATTACCACGAGACTTTTCCTTCGTTTTCTCATATAATATCATTGTTCCTATATGACATCGCTGCCCGTACGATTACCATCCGGATTTACTCCACTTGTTCAAGAAGGTGATACCGTCACCATCGCACAACCTCTTGCTCGAAGAGTCCTTGCAAAGGAAATCTTTCTCAACATTCCTGCTCTCTTGCATTGTAACCCTGCTGCTATTAAAACGGCTCTTTTGAAAAAACCTGGCGATACCGTCTTAAAAGGAGATGTTCTTGCAGAGAAGCAGACGGTTTTTAGTAAAAAACTCATCAGAAGTAATGTTACAGGAACGATTACCAGATATGAACGGAGTACCGGATCACTGATTTTACGCGTGAACGAGACTCCGGAATATACGTCGACACTAAATATTCAAGAAGGAGAATCGCAGACGGATGAGAGTGGGGAAGCAGTAGAAGAGCTCCTTCGTTCTCCACTTGATGGCCTCATTACTTTGTGCGATAATGAGCAAATTGTCATTAAAACGGATAAAAACGTTTTAAGTAGCGAAGCGTTTAGCGGGACAAAAGTACAAGGTACTCTCAATGTGCTCGCTCGTAGTCAGTCAGAAGCAGTATCCGCATCGGATATTTCAACAGATATCATCGATTCTGTTTTACTCGGTGGCCAGTTCTCACGCGAAGTACTCCAGAAAGCACTCGGAATGGATGTACTTGGTATTATTGGTACCGATATTTCAGATAGCGATATGGCATATTTTACGCAAAAGCAGATGCAGACGCCCTTACTTCGAGTGTCTGAGGAAGTGTATGGGACACTAAAACGGTGGGGGGGAAAGCCTGTCTTTATCGATGGAGCAACAGGAGCCATCGTCTTATTAACCGTATGAAAAGTACTACCTTACGAACAGTGCTGATTGCGTTTATTACCCTTATTTTAGGGTATTACATTGGCGTGAATAAAATCACTGTTGACTGGAAAAACTTTAAACCTCATGTTGTTGTTGCCAGTAAAGAGCCACCACCGTCAGTTACTCATGTCGATTTTTCACCCATGTGGGATGTTCTGGCAAAGGTTGAAAACAACTACTACGATAAGACTGCCATTGATCCTCAAAAACTGTTAAACGGTGCAATTTCAGGCATGGTTTCTAGCCTTGATGACCCCTACACCGTCTATCTCCCTCCGAAACAAAACAATGACTTTAAGCAAGGTCTTGCAGGGACGTTTTCAGGTATAGGAGCCGAGTTGGGGATGAACGGGAAGCAGATTGTGGTAGTCGCGCCTCTTGACGGAAGTCCGGCCGAGAAAGCAGGTATTAAGCCGGGCGATGCAGTTCTCAAAGTAGATGGACAGCAGACGTTTGGTTGGAATTTGAATCAAGCTGTTGAAAAAATTCGAGGACCGAAGGGGAGCCCTGTGAAATTGACGATTCAGCATAAAGGAGAAACAGCATCGGCAGATGTTACGATTACCCGTGATACCATCCAGACAAAAAGTGTCACTTCATGGGTAAAGGCGATAGAGGGTATTTCAGAGATCGACAAAAAATCTGTACCTACAGCCCAGCAAAAAAATAAGATTGCATATGTTCGGTTATCACAATTTGGTGATACAACGAATCAAGAGTGGGTGGGTATCGTCAATAATTTTTCTATGCAGATTCAAAAAGATAAGGAGATAAAAGGGATTGTTTTTGACCTTCGGAATAATCCGGGCGGATATCTTGATGATGCCTTATTCATTTCATCAGATTTTCTCCCTGTTGGAAAGACAGTGGTGATACAGGAAGATCGAAAGAAAGATCGAAAATCACTGAATGTATCTCGAAGAGGATTACTTCTTGACGTTCCGGTCGTGATTTTAATAAATAAGGGTTCGGCAAGCGCAAGTGAGATTGTCGCAGGTGCTCTTCGTGATCATAAAAGAGCTACATTGGTGGGGGAAACGTCATTTGGTAAAGGTACTGTTCAGGCGGCCGAAGCAATCGGTGAGAATGGTGCGGGGCTTCACGTGACAATAGCCAAGTGGTTAACGCCGAACGGTACCTGGGTTCATCAAAAAGGTCTTACACCGGATGTGGAAATAGCCGTAGACACGAAAGACCAAAGTCATGACGTCCAGCTTGAAAAAGCGATTCTCCAACTTTTGAAATAATCCTCTTTCCTTTTCAGCTTGTTTTCAGTAGTATTTGTGACACTTATTATTGAAAAATACCGATTAAGGTGGTATTATCTCTAGCGTTTAGCATACGTATGCGAAGATTTATTGTTTTACTGGCTATTCTTCTTCTTGTCCTGGGGTTATCCAGTTTTGCGAGTAAGTATTCTCCTGAGTTTAAAGAAAAAGTTCAGGAGCTTCAAACCGGCCAAGCAGGCTCAGAAAAAATACGGGTAGTTTCTGAGGAGTCGGTAGTGATCGATGTTGTAAAGAAAGTGGGGCCGTCTGTCGTAACGATTGCAGCAACTTCTCCACAACAAAGTCTTTTTGGTAATGATCCCTACTCCATTTTCGGTTATCCGGGTCCCCAGGAGCAAAATAACGAACCCCAAAACATCGGCTCAGGTTTTATCGTTTCGCGTGAGGGTATCATAATTACCAACAAGCATGTCGTATCAGATCCTCAAGCTGCTTACACAGTAATTGCCTCAAGTGATAAAAAATATAAAGTCGATAAGGTGTATAGAGACCCGCTTAATGATGTTGCAATATTAAAAATCTCCCCGGGTACTGACTCCTTACCACCGGTGGAGCTTGGTGATTCATCAAAACTGCAAGTAGGACAGACCGCTATCGCAATAGGAACCCCTCTCGGAGAGTTTAATAACTCCGTGACGAAAGGAATTATTTCAGGGCTTGGTCGTGGAATCACAGCAGGATCTTCCTTTGAAGGTTTTGTTGAGCAGCTTGATAACGTAATCCAAACCGATGCTGCGATAAATCCTGGAAATAGCGGGGGACCGCTTCTCAATAGTGGAGGTCAGGTGATCGGTATCAATACGGCTGTCTCCCAGAGCGGGCAAAGTATCGGGTTTGCGATTCCTATTAACACGGTGAAAGATTCGCTTAAAAATTTTAACGAAACAGGACAGTTCAATAGACCGTATCTTGGTGTTGCGTATCGTATGATTCCCAGAGATACGGCACTGAATAACGACGTTCCTGAAGGCGCGTATGTTCAGCAGGTTGTTCCGGGATCTGCAGCAGAAAAAGCAGGACTGAAAGAGGGGGATATTATTACCCAGTTTGAGGGTCAAAAAGTAGCTGCAAAGTCATCCGAGCTCTCATCACTTATCGCAAAGAAAAAAGTAGGGGATACCATAGACATTACAGTGTATCGAGAGACGAGTGATGGTAAGAAACAAACACTGGATATAAAGGCTACTCTTGAGACCGCGCCGGAACAGTAAAGAGCGCTGAGAAAATGGCGCTTCGGTAGCATGACGCTATATGCTAATTAACTGTACACTAGAATTGCCTATTGCAATTCTAAACTTTTCCTCGTTATAATACGAAAATGGCTGTCAGTAAAACAAAAACGACGAAAACAACAAAAAAGACTACAAGCACATCCCCAAAAAAATCTATCGTATCATCTGAGAACGCTATGTCTCGCGAAACAGAGCCACGATCTACTACCGGAATGGGATCTGGTGTCCGTATAAGAAAATCTCAGGTTTTATTACTTGTTGCTGTCGTTCTTCTTCTTGCACTTGGTTATCTTTTTAAATCACTTTTCGTTGCTGCGCTTGTCAATAATGAGCCGATTACTCGTCTTGAAGTCGTAAAACAGCTCGAGCGTCTCGGTGGAAATCAAGTTATAAACTCTCTCGTTGCACAAAAGTTGATCATGCAAGAGGCGAAGAAGAAGGGACTTGTAGCATCAGATAAGGAAGTAGATGAGCAGGTAAAGGCAGAGCAAGAACAGTATAAAAAACAAAATCAGTCTTTTGACGACGCCTTAAAAGCTCAGCGCATGACACTTTCGGAGTATAAAGAGCAACTGCGTTTTGAAAAAACAGTACCAAAGTTATTAGGGAAAATCGAAGTGTCAGATAAAGAAATTGATGATTATCTTAAACAAAACGAAGGATTATTCCCGCCAGACACTGATCCGAAACAGCAACGGGAACAGGTGAAGCAAACACTCATTCAGGATAAGTCCCGTGCGAAAGTACAAGAATTGATTGGGAAACTTCGCCAGGATGGAAAAGTACTCTTCTTTGTATCCTACTAGCTAGTTTGCTATAATCAAATCAGTCTATGAATATCCTTCTCATGTACGCTACCTACTCAAGTGGCACGAGCATGGCAGCACAAACTGTCGCTGACACGCTAACCAACCATAACCATACCGTTACAGTAAAACTTGTTGAAGAGACGGATCCTACTGAGTTTTCTGCTTATGATCTCGTGATTCTTGCATCCCCGAGTTGGGACTATGAGGGAAAAGAAGGACAGCCGCACCAACATTATGTAGCTTTTATGAAGAAGCTCGAAGGTCAGTCCATGCCGGGGAAGAAATTCGCCATTTTTGGCCTGGGTGATTCATCCTATATCCATTTCTGTGGAGCGGTCGATGAGTTAGAGAAGTTTGTCACTGCTCTCCAAGGGACACTCGTTACACCGTCTCTTCGCATAGATGGGTATTTTTTCGATCAGGATACAAATACACAAAAGCTCGTTTCTTGGGCAGATACACTGAACGGAACGCTTACAAAATAAGTAGTCTTCATTTATCCTCGATTATCAGTCTTTTTTAACAATTGACAATTCCTCCATAACATTGAACAATAAAGAGATAGTTAGTTATTAGTAGCTAGTTAATAGTTGCTAGTTATAGGGGGCCTTGCCCTCCGAAGCCTGACCTATAAAGGCTAAAAAAGTAGGAACGGAACCCGCCTTCGTTAGAACTTCGGCGGGCGAAGGGGGGTGATTTGAATGGCAAAAAAAAGAAAAAGTACACGCGCACGAAAAACATCAGCGCCACGAACACAGGGAGCAGATCATAAATCCTTTCTTCTCGTAGTAGGGGGAGGATTTCTCGTTATTGTGATGTCTCTTTATTATATGGGGGCATTTCATTCGACGAAGTCTACGATGGTAGATACACAAGCATCTCAGATGGATAGTGAGACGACTGACGATTCAGTGATGGTGACGATACAGAACTACTCATATATGCCTGAAACAATCACAGTAAAGAAGGGAACGACCATTACATGGACGAACACGGACACGGTAGAGCATTCAGCAACAGCAGATGATGGGAGTTTTGATACAGGACTTATCGCAACAGGAGAGACTGGTACACATACGTTTGATAAGGTTGGGACGTTTAGCTATCATTGCACACCTCATCCGAGCATGAAGGCAAAGATCGTCGTAACTGAGTAAGACTACGGAAGTATCTACCTGAGTTGCATGAATTCACTCATCTCGTGATGGGCGAGTTTATGTAGGTTTTTTTCGTTTCGTGGAGAAAAGATAAAACGACGAAGAATGTTATACGCATCCAGGTCAAAACGACTGTCATTTTTCTCATAGCGTTTATTTCCTTGTTCATCGGTTATGACAGTACCGAGTACTATCCATTTCTCAACGACAATATACTCTGTTGTTCCATCTAGTTGGTTGATCTCTTCAATGACGATAGGTCCTGCAAAAGGCCAGCGTTTGATTTTTAAAGCGTGCATCGCTTCGGCAAGTCGTAAGTTGTACTTCATGAAAGGTTCCTTACCGCTACAAGCGCCAAAACATCGTCCGAGTCGATAGCCGAAGCACTCGGTAAGTGTTTTCTCAACTCCTAGTAATTTCTCACAGAGGTTATGTTCCTTTGCGATGCGTATGAGGTACTCTTTTGCCTGCCGTGCTGATTTGAAAAAACCCAACAGGGTTTCATCCTCCGGATTTATTTCTTCCTGTGTTTCCAATTGAATCGTATCATAGCCCTTGTTATTTTTTTGTATGCGAAAGCCGATGAGTTGTCGACTGAGGCGTAGTTGTCTGTTGAAAAGAGGGAGCATTTTTTTAATCAGATGTGATTCGAGGAAAAGAGCACTCAGTTCACCGGTTGTTTTTCGTGTCTCGATACTCTCGATCTGTTGGCTGATTTTCATCTCGGTTCCGGAGCGAAGGTCGCCGGCGAAATGTGAGAGAACACGCTCTTTAATATTGATGCTCTTGCCAACATACAGAGGAGCACCTTCTTTTCCATAGAATATGTAAACACCGGGGGATTCAGGAAGCGTTTCCAGGTCAATATGTGAGAGGTTGAGGGGGAGTGATGGACGGCGCATGGCTCTATTGACTGCATCGGTGAATATATCTTCTGAAAACATTTTCTTTGCTTGCGTATAGAACGATACTAAAATCTTTGCATCAGCAAGCGCCCGATGACGTCTCTCGCAAGTAAAGTCGAACCGCTCAATAATGCTATCGAGATTGTGGTGTTTGAATCGAGGATAGAGGATCCGTGAAAGTCGAACGGTACAGAAATGTTTTGAAGAGTAAGAGATATTTTCCCTTTTAAACTCACTCCGTAAAAATCCGTAATCGAATCTGACGTTGTGGGCGACGAAAATAGTGTCTGAGAGTAGTTTTTGTATCTCCGGTGCCACCTGACGAAATGTCGGTGCATTTTGTACGTCAGATGGATGTATACCGGTGAGCCGCTCAATTTCTGGGGGGATATACGTTTGGGGGTTAACAAGCGTCTCAAAGGTTTTTGTGATGTTCCCGTCCTCAAAGAGAAGGATTCCTATCTCTATAATTCGGTCAAATGAAGACCTGGCACCCGTAGTCTCGATATCGACGAAGGCAAGTTTCGTGGGCAGCATTGGGGTATCATAGTAACAAACAAGAAACAAACTTTCAAGCTCTCCGGAATATTGTATACTAATTAACGTGGGCAATATCTTTTTCGAAATAACGGTAATTATCTGTGTTGCTGCTGTCCTTACGATATTCTTTCGTCTCCTAAAACAGCCTGCCATTCTGGCATATATTTTAACGGGTATTTTACTCGGACCACTGGGCCTTATTCATTTTGAGAATCAGGAATCCTTGCGGACACTTGGACAGGTAGGCATCACGTTACTGCTGTTCATGTTAGGGATGGAGTTAAAGCTGAAAGAACTCCATTCGATAGGGAAGACAGCGATTATCGCGGGATTGTTACAGCTGTGGTTCACTTTTTTCGTAGGGTTCTTCCTGTCCTGGGGTGTTTTACGCTTTAGCCAAATCTCATCGATGTATATTGGTCTGGCACTTGCGTTTTCAAGCACCATTATTGTCGTGAAGATGCTCTCCGATCGAAAAGACACGACGAGTTTGCATGGGAAACTTGCCATAGGAATTCTCTTGGTTCAGGATTTTTTTGCTCTTCTGGCAATTATTTTTATTTCCGGCTCAGGATCTGCTACCGGAATATCGATGATCACACATTTTGGCGGGTTACTCGTAAAAATAGCTATCTTGTTTTTTGTCATTTACCTTTTAAGTACGACGGTTTTCCCGAGGGTAACACGATTTTTAGCGAGATCTCCCGAGTCGTTGTTTCTCTTTAGTCTCGCCTGGGTATTTGCGCTCACTGCATTTGTTGCATCTCCGTTCATAGGGTTTTCTATCGAGATAGGAGGGTTCCTGGCAGGTCTGGCTCTAGCGAACTCGAATGAGCATTTTCAGATCATAGCGAAGATGAAAGCGCTTCGAGATTTTTTCATTACGATATTTTTTGTGCTGTTGGGATTGGAGATGACGTTAGGTCAGGTATCAAAAGTAATCCTTCCTGCAATTGTTATCGTTCTTTTTGTTCTCGCTATAAAGCCGCTTCTTATTACCGGTGTGTTGGGACTGTTAGGCTATCGAAAACGCACCTCATTCCTTGTCGGTATATCCCTGGGCCAAGTCTCAGAATTCAGTTTTATTCTTCTCTTTTTAGGACAGACACTTGGTCATATTCCTTCATCAACGGTATCTCTCGTTATTCTGGTGGGCTTGATATCATTTCTCTGCTCGACTTACATTCTTCAAAACAGCACGCCACTCTATCGAAAGCTGGAAAAGTATCTGCAGTTTTTTGAAGGGAAAGATGCTCATCAGGAGCCAAGAACCATGCAAACGATCTCAATGGAGGACATGAGAAACCATATCGTTGTTGTGGGAGGTCATCATATGGGGGAGAGTATCGTTCGTGCATTAACAGAGTCAGGTGAAAAAGTTATTGTTGTTGATTTTAATCCTGATATTGTCGCCAGGCTGGATAAAAATGGCGTTACTAGTTTTTTTGGAGATATTGCAGATAATGAAATTCAAGAAAGAGTCGGTATTAACCATGCAAAACTGGTTATTTCAACAGTCCCGGATATAGAAGACAATCTGCTTTTAATTCAAGGAATGAATAGCTTTAATAAGCGAGCCAAGATTATTGTAATGGCATATGACGGAAATGATGCAAAAACGCTGTATAAGGCGGGCGCTGATTACGTCATCCTCCCTGAGTTAGCAGGCGGGAGACACTTAGCAAAGATACTGCTTGATAAGAATCATCTGGAACTTATCGAGTCGTATAAACTGAAGGATCTTGCGTTTATAAAGTAGTTACTCTGTTGGAGCTTCTTGGCTTATTTCTTCAGGCAAATTTCCATTAAGGATGTTTTCAAGATTTCCCCATGACCTGTTGAGTCTATGATCGGTCATTCGGTCTTGAGGAAAGTTATAGGTTCGTATTTTCTCGGCTCGCATGCCACGTCCTACCTGAGTAGATTTGAGTGAAGCAATTTCTTGTTGCTGTTTTTCCACTTCCGCTTCCCAGAGCTTCGCACGCAGGAGCGTCATAGCAATTTCTCTATTTTGAGACTGTGAACGTTCTGTCTGACAGGTGACGACGATATTTGTCGGTACGTGTTTCACTCTGACTGCTGTTGAGACTTTATTGACGTTTTGTCCGCCATGTCCTCCTGAACGAAATGCTTCAAACTCGATATCTTCAGGGTTAATATGAAGATCGATATCTTCAAGTTCAGGGAGAATAGAAACAGTTGCCGTCGATGTGTGAATTCTTCCTTTTTTTTCTGTTTTTGGGATGCGTTGAACGCGATGGACTCCTGCCTCATACTTAAGAGCACCGAATGCGCCACGCCCTGAGATCTTAATGACGGTTTCATCAACACTTTCCACCTTAAAGCCTTTGAGCTGCGCATATCTTGTGTACATACGAAGTAAATCGTCTGCCCATAATTTTGCTTCATCGCCCCCGGCTGCTCCTTTCATCTCAAGGAGGATATTGCGTTCATCAAAAGATTTGGCGTCTTGCGTATCTTGACTCTGTTGTAGGCTATCCTCCAGAGCTTTCTTCTGTGATTCTAAGTCCTGGATTTCCGTAACAGCAAGCTCTGCCATCGTTGGATCTGACAGCATAGCTTTTGTTTCTTCGATTTTCTTTTCGAGTTCTTCTATTTGGGTATAACGGTAGTCGTTCATAATTGTGTATTGGTACAAGTATAGCACTGAGCAGATAGCTCGCTTACTACAAGTAGGAGGCTGCTATTTGAGGGATGAAAGCATTTCTCGAAGTGTTTTTGGCTGTTGGTCGTTTCTTTTCTTCTCTTCGGCTTTTGTTACTCGGCGATTGACATGTAGCTTTGCAATCTCTTCTCGTTTTTGGAACTTCTGAATACGTGAAGCAGTATCGACAAATCGCTGTTCACCGGTATAAAACGGATGGCACTTATCACAAAGCTCGATGTGGATAACTTCTTGCGTCGAACCAGTAGTGAATTTATTGCCACAGACACAGATAACCTGTGCTTCTTCGAAGTAAGCTGGATGAGTATTCGCTTTCATGACATAATTATACAGGAAAACCGAGCCTTTGACAAGGCTGTTAATTAAGCCTATAATAACCGATCTATGCCAGCACGAGGAGAAACAGATTCTATAGCCGCCAGAGATCATGGACTAGCCATCATAAGTGGAAGTAGCATTTCTTATGATGCCGATCTTTCTTTACCTATTTCACGAGAACTTTTTACCCTGGAGGAAGAACAGATACGTACGGCAACGCTGCCTTTTTTGCAGAGAGGTGGGGATGTATGCGAAGTAGCAGCTATCAGAGGACTTCCAAGAGATCAAGTTCATACTGTCGCGATCCTACTCCGAGGAAATCGGGAGCTCCCTGAGCAAACACCAATACAGATGAGAGCAGAAGAGAGAAGGACTGCAGAGTTCGACAGAGCACTCGTAAAAAATGGCGGACTGACGGTAAGACAAAAAAATTGCTATGCGTTTGCTGCAAAGGCTGCAGACACGGGGTTGCTTCCAGAGAATCTTAACATCAGAGAGTTTCTAGTACGAGCATATTCTGAAGGAAGAAGGAGAATCCCTTCCAGCGTTGCAGAGCAAGTGCGACTCGAAGCATATGTTGCGATGATGGAGTCAAATATTGCAGGGAGCGTCAAAGAGGCGAGAGACTATAGATCATTGGGTGGAGAGGTAGATCCGGCATGGTTCACAACGCACCTGAATGCTGATGAACGATTCCTCACGGAGCAGATTCTTTCGCCGGAAAGGCTTATTGCTTTGTGTAGCTCACTACGACCGATTGTTTTTGGAAGATTACGCCGCTATGGACTTCCTCTCCATTTTGCAGAGGATGTTTTACAAACGGCTGTCATTCGTATGCATAGCAACGTAGCAGATTTTGATCCCACAAAGGGTAAATTCCTTTCATATCTTCGTACTGTAGTGACAAATATAGCGTCGGACACTTATAGAGTCGAGAGCATACGGCCAAAGGATTCATATGATGCGGTGCCGGAACTTATGTACCATCTGAGAGAGGAAAGTAAGCCCTTAGACGTCATTCAGTATGAAGAGGATATTTGGAATGCTTTTAACCTGGCAGTGGACACTTTACTGACACCTGTTCAGCAAGAGTCGATTCGTCTTCGCTATATGCATGGAATGAGTGATACCCAAATTTCTGCGTACTTAGGGATACCTATGGGAACAGTAAAGGCCAGAATATACACGAGTCTTCACAAATTGAGACAAGATGAGGTATTAGTTGATTTATTCGAGTCGTTAGCTGCGTAATTTATGCAGCGGATGGTAGTGGATTCTCTTTTCGGCGACGAAAATGCCTGCGAAAACGAGAAAACTTCCCAGTAAAAATGGCAACGTAACTTTTTCTCCAAGAAGTGGCATTGCGATGATAACTGCCACGACAGGGTCGATATAGAGAAAAATACCGGTCTCATTCGTTGCAATATACTTCATCCCGAATGCATAACAAGCATAGGCAATACCGGATGAAAAGATGGCTCCATAGAGAATGCCGAAAAGTCCCGGTGTCTCTAATCCCGTTAGGAATCCATTTGTATGAATTTCTGAGAACATAAAAGGGGTAAATCCGAGAGCACCGATAGCGAAGGTCCAAAACGTTAAGGTGATAAAGTGATATTTCTTCGTTAGTTTGTGGAGAACTATCGTATAGACGACGAAACAAACTGTCGCTATAACATAGAAAAGATTTCCCCAAACAGATCCATCAAGACCTTTCTCAAGAAGCGGTTGGAGAATAATAAAGATAACGCCAGCTAAGCTAATGAGGGTTCCTAGTATAGTTTTCCGTTTCGGTTTTTCTCGTAGAAAGAGCATTGAGCCTATGATAAGAAAAACAGGTCCAGCAGAGGTTATGATAGGAAGATTGATACTTTCGGATATCTGTAAGCCCAGTAAGAGGTAACTGATATGAACAGTTATACCGAATAAGCCTAAAAATCCAAAGGTGAAAAGATCCTCTTTCCGAATATGCAGTCTATGAATGGTGAAGGGGAGAAAGAAAAGAGCTGCAAGGAAAAAACGTAAGAATCCGAAGGTGAATGGTTCGACGTCTCGAAGGGACCACTTAAAGATAGGTGCGGCTGCTCCCCAGATGATATTAGCAACGATAAGCGCTAAGAAGGCGAGTGTCGTCTTTTTAAGAGTTATCCGCATTGTTAAATTGTTACATTGTGGGAGTTAAAAAACAAGAGAAGAGAGGATTGCGCTTATTTCTTCAGAGTTTCTATGAGTGTGTCAATGCTCATCTCTTTTTGCTCACGTGTCTTCATATCTCGAAGTGATACGACGTTTTTTTCTTTTTCCTCCGGGCCGATAACGACGACATAGGGAATGTTTTTCTGATCCGCGTACTTTAATTGTTTTTCCATCTTCGCTTGTTCATCAAGGTAGAGCTCAGTTGAGATACGATTTGAGCGAAGCAGAGAACTGAGCTTTGTAGCATCATTGACAAGTGAGGGACTAAAAATAGTTACGAGTACTTGTGTCGTTGCCATAGTTTCTGGAAAGAGTTTCTGTTCTTCCATTGCTTCGATAATACGATCAAAGCCGAAAGCACACCCTACCGCCGGTATTTGGCGGTTTGCGAACATGCCGATGAGTTCATCGTATCTTCCACCACTACAGACAGCACCGGCAGTATATGACTCGATTTCCGTCTCGAAAATGATACCGGTATAGTAATCTAAGCCTCGAGCAAGTGTTCCCGAGAACTCGAAGTATTTCTCGTCAATGTTTAGTTTTTCAAGATAGGCAAATACTTCATTTAGTCTTTCAGTCGGCTTCATAGCCTCTGCAGTTTGGAGGATGGCATCTGCAACTTCCTTCGTAAATCCTGTATTTTGTAGTTCTTGTAAAACGCCATCTCTCCCTATTTTTTTGTACTTATCAAGAATGCGGACTGCTTGTATATTCATGTCCGGCGGAAGTTCTCCCTTGTCGTCTGAGAATTTTAAATTTGCTCGATCGTTTATGAGTACTTTAAAGTTTCGAAATCCCAATGTTAAGAATGTATCGATAACTGTCGCTATCGTTTCGGCATCAGTAAGTGGGGAATTAAGTCCGACCGTATCAATATCACACTGGGTGAACTCTCGAAAACGTCCCTTCTGCGTATTCTCTGCGCGCCAGACAGGCTGAATCTGGTAGCGTTTAAAAGGCATTGGAACTTCATTCTGATACTGAGCTACCACTCGAGCCAACGGGACTGTCTGATCGTAGCGCATCGCCACACGTCGATCGCCGTTATCGGTGAAACGATACATCAATTTGTCGCCTTCCTCACCATATTTTCCCGTCAGAATTTCTTCATACTCGAGAGCAGGTGTTTCGAGAGGTTCAAAACCATAGGACTCAAAGACCTTTCGCAAGGTATTGATAACGAACTGTCGTTTTCTTGCCTCTTTGGGTAAGAAATCTCGGAACCCTTTTAGTGTTTGTATGTTCATATTTGTTGCTCCTATCATATCATACCCTTCAGCTTCCCGGAATATTTCGAGTGAGATCACCAAAAAGTAATTTGAGGTAAAACTGTATTTCGCTATTTTGTTTAAGAACCTCTTGAATAAGATCAATTTTAAGTAATTGAGTTTTCGCTGTCATATCAAATCGAGCTACCGGATCGGCTGCCAATGGATACTGTTTTCTCAGTTTTTCTTTTTCATCTTTAAATCGTTGCTGAATTTCAACGAGCGCGAGGAGAGCATCTCGCATAGGTCCAAAGGTAGGAAGAAGATTCAAACCCCACAAGAAAAGTTTATTCTCTGCGGGATTGAGTGTTTCGTTTTGGTAGATATCAAATGGCTTGCCATTGTTGAACCACTCTTGCCAATTGCTAATGTTCGGCACATCTCCAATAAATAAATCTTCTTTTGTTTTCTGTTTTCTTTCATTGATACATTCAATAAAAGCGACAAACCCCGTATCTCGATTTACTCCAGACGGATTAAAGAAGATACCATTTCGTTTTCGAAAGAAGCGGTCCGCAATTTCTTTATCAGCGAGTGATTCGACAGCGGCGTGTTGAACAGGTTCCGCGACAAATACGGTTTTTGTCGAGAGATAACCGCCGTCTCGTAAGACATCAAAATAAGGTTGCGTGTACATCGCCCACACGCGAGACCTTCCATCAATCCCTTGGGAATTTTTTCCTCTTTTCATTTCGGTAATATTTAACCCTGCAGAGAGAAGTATCCTATCTCTTGCACGTCCTAACTCTTCCCAAATGTCATCATCCACAACTCGAGAAAGAGAAAGATCTTCATTTTTCAGAACACCTACGAGGTATCGTCTTGTCATCTCGAAGCGAATCTTTTCGGCATCCTCTACGGCTTGCTCAATTTCGTCACGCTCTTTTTTTGTGAGTTGCCTATCGAAAACAACGCCCAGTTTCTGAGCGATTCGTTCACTCCATAACCTTCGTTCCGAGATCGAGACATACTCTTTCGCCGGAATAGCCCCAATTGATTCGACGATCTGGTCAAACGCAACTGCGCCTCGTATCCAATCGGCTACTTGTTCAACTGACTCGATCTTTTCTGACGTTCTCGTTCGGGGATTCATAAGCTCACCTGCACTTAAGGCACGAACGTCGCTTGTTCGAAGAGCACACCAACCGCCAGCTATTGCAAGTTGTTCTGGAATGAGCGACTGGGGATTACCAGGCAATGAAAGTCCCAGAACACGAGGAGCAAAGTCGCCAAGCATCGTTATACCAGCCTCCGGTACATCAGGCAACGTCGTTATTTCTGGCATCCACCCAGTTCGTGCACTATCGACTCGTTTTTGTAAGCCTTGTTCCTGGAGAACATTTCCCCAGAGTTTATTTTGTATATCAATTTCTTTCATATTCCATTAAAAAACCCCGCTCAGCGGGGTTGTTCCTTTCATAGAGATACGAGAAACTACACCGCTAAAGAGCGAGGTGTAGCATGATGATTTGTTTTCGTCATTCGTTTTGCTGTTTTTTTCATACGGTTAAGCATAAGTTGATAGCCTCCGGTGCCTTTGAGTACCCATTTCTGAATACGGGCGATAGTCGTGCTGCTCATGCCTGTTTCTTTTTCAATCGTTTTGTAGGGAATTTTGCTGTCTAACATCTGAGCTACTTTCCAACGGTTGGAAAATTCTTTTATTTCTTCCTCTGTCAGAAGATCACGTAAAAACTTTTTACATTCTTCCTCTGATTCGAGAGCTAGAATAGCCTGAAATAATTCTTTAGTTTGTTTACTCTGCATACTTTATTACAGTAAAGTAGAGTAATGATACCACTTTAGTTAAGTAAAGTCAAGCACCATCTGTCGTTATAATAAATATGTGTTGCTAGCAAAGTCTAATCGTCATATAATGTTGTCGAGAATACGTGAAAGAACAAATACTACAAGCGAAACAAGTGGTGGGTGATAAGGTGAGCGGAGTGAGGGATAGCGTTTTTCATCGACTAGATTCTTCCCATGGCCACATAGGACGTGCTTACAAGTATCCTCGTATCGTTTCTGATTGGTTAGGAACAAAAGATTGGGTTACTCCGAATAGAATTACGGCACTTACTGGTGCAATTGGAGCAGTAGGGTCAGCTATTTCTGCTGAACCAGCTGAATTTTCTAGAATACTGAACGAGCGATCAGAGGGAACGCTCACTATATCAGAGAAAAATCTAAAGCGGCTCGGAATGGTGGCAACACTTATTGGTTATGCAGGCGATGGGCTTGATGGGGCAGTAGCGAATGCGAAGGAAGAACTTGGCCTAGAAGGGTATACAAAATTAGGTAGAGTTTTAGATGGGTTGTTTGATAAACTTCTTGAAAACGCTGGACCTCAAGCAATACTACATTTTGCCTCGGAATCAAAAATGGAAAAACCTAGCTGGTTCCTCTATTCCTATTTCTCAAACCTCAGTACGCTTATTCGTTCTGTTGGTGTTGCTTATGGTATAGATATCGAAAAAGCAGGATCTGGGTCTCGAGGTGATATTGAAGGTGCGTTTCTTATTGGCCATGGGGTTTCATATCCATTAGTTGGAAGGATAGGAAAAATGGATTTTTCTTCATGGCGAGGAAAAGGATCACATGGGACGATCATGACCGCTATGCGCATGAGAAGTGCATGGAATCGATGGAATGTGATTCTTCAGTCGGGGAACACTGAGGCGATTGAACAGGTAAAACGAGATGTCATGGAATTCACTGCGTTAAATATAGCAGGTTATGCTATTGGTGAGGCGATAGGCATAGGTGGTTCGAATGGACAGTTCGCATTCGGTCTCGCAAAAACCATTGATACGATTGCAAAGGAACCAAAGGCATATGGCGAGGGTTTGCGTCCAGTACTGAAACGAAGTGCAGGTGATGTGTTTGATCGTGTTAGACAGCAAGCAGTCGAAAAGATTACTCATTTACGACATGCAGCGTAGAGGAACTGTTTGTTAGTTGCACAACTGTTTTGTTTTGGATTGCAAATAAATCTTCGATGCGAATCCCGAACTTTCCGGGAAGATAAATTCCCGGCTCGATAGAAAAGACCATGCCCTCAGTCAGATCATCTTTTGATTTTGGCGATAAAGTTGGCGCTTCATGCACTTGAATGCCAATCCCATGTCCTAAGCTATGAGGAATGGTAGGATAACCTTGAGACTCGATATATTCTCGAGAGATTTTATCTGCATGTGCTGCGCTTCCACTGTCTTTGTTTCGTAATTCGTTTTGCAAATACGTAACTGCCTGCTGTTGTGCTGTGAGAACCGTTTGATAGACTTTTTCTTGCGCTGTTGTTGGGTTCCCAAAGAAAACAGTACGTGTCATATCTGAGCAGTAGCCCTTGTACTGTGCGCCGAAGTCTATAAGTATTAAGTCGTTTTTTTTCAGCCTTCGGTCGCTTGTGAGATGATGGGGAATAGCAGCATGTTCGTTAAAAGCGACAATTGGTCGGAATGAGGTACCCGCATCTTGTTGCTTTATTTCAAATTCGAGTAGGTTTCCTATTTCTTTTTCAGTCATCCCTTCCTTTATGGTTTTCAAGACTGAGACGAGTGCTTTATCCCCAATGTTGCAGGCTTTTTGTATAAGAGCGATTTCTTCAGTCGTTTTTTTTATTCGTAGGGTTCGAAGTGTGATCGGTTTTATGGTAACGGGTAATTTTTTTATTGCGAGATATTCCTTAACCCGAAGATCTTGTTCTTCAATACCTATTACCTTAAGGGAATGTGTTTGTAGTAAGTCCTTAAGAAGTTTTTTGAAAGGCGTATCGGAGGTTATTTCTTGGAGTGAAATATCTTGAAGGTATCGAACAGCTTCTGTATATCGCCTGTCGGTAAAGAGATAGTTTTGTTTTTCTGTAATCAGTACATATGCTTCTCGTTCAGTATCTGAGAATCCGAAGTAGTTTGTGAGATAGGCGATATTCGCAGAAGAGGAGAGAAGGAGTCCGTCTATTTTTTCTTGTTTCAGTAGTTCTCTCGTCGTTTCAAGCATGGAGATTTATCGTAGTGGCGTAATCTTCTTCCCACTTCCGGTGGAAGGCGTTACTTCATCACGAGAGTTAATCATTTTATCGGGGATGACTATCTTAGGATTTGGTGGGAGGTCAGGAAAAATAAGGACGCGCGTTGCAACGACACGATTTCTTTCTTTTTTGTCAGGAAAGCCGACTATTATGGCGTGTTTTCCGGTTTCGACATTTGTGAAACCTATCTTCGAAATACCATCAGTTTTAGTGTAGTTACTGACTTTTGTTATTTTCTCGATATCGACAAGCAGGTCTCTTTGATCTTCGGTTATGATTCGTACGGTGAAATCAGTGCCGTTTACTTCTGCAATTGTTCCATTGAGAATAACAGGCATATTCATGACTTCGATGAATCGAGCGAGGATTCGTTTTGACTGTTTATTATAGAGGCCAATCGCTGAAACTTTGCTTCCGGTTGTTATGTCCGATATTCCAAACGATTCTTTTTCAGAAGGAGAAGAAAACTTGGTAATTTCATCGACGTCAACGAAGCGAAGCGTTCCATCTGTATCCTTCAGCGTCAATTGTGTATCAGAGACTGCGGATACTGTACCGATAATACCTCGTTTATCAACAAGTTTTAGCTGTGCTACTCGTGAGGCGATTTTTTCTTTTAATTCTGAGATTTGTTCAGTCAACGAATCAGTTTTTTCCTTATCTGCAACAGTTGTAGATGGCTTACTCGTCGGCGTTATCGGTGTTTTCGTCTGCGCGAGAATAGCAGTAGGATGGAGTAAGGTAAGAAACAAAAACGTGATAATGATAGTATTCTTTTTCATATTAAAAACTTTCAGTCGTGTATGAAACGGTTCTTATTACAACTTTTTCCTCACCTGTTGGAAAGATAGCCGTTATCTGTATTTGATTTACACCTTCTTCCAGAAGCTTTGTCAGTGTGAAATTGCCATTTTGTGCTGGCGTTACTACTTGTTCATCAGTGTCTGAAGAAATAACGATGGTTGCATCAGGAGTCGTTTTTCCTGCAATAGTAATCGTTTTCGTGCTCACGACATCTTCTTCTCGTGGCGTTGTTATGGTTAAGAAGTGATCAGAGTCTGGAGTGGGAGTAGCTACTGACAGGCCAGTTTGGCCAGGTGTTGTTGGTGATACTGTTTTTGTCATCTGATAAACATAGAAAATAATGCCGGCTACTGCAAGCCCTATAACTACTGCGATAAATGAGAGAATGACTCGTTCTTTTTTCATTATATTGGTGCATGACAGTAGTCCTAAATGGGACAGAAGAATGGAGCTCTGTCAAGGTAGAAAGCTCAACCAGTTGTAGAATACCGAAAAAGAATCCTCTTGTCAAGAAAAATAGCCTATGCTAGGATGGGAAGGTGGAAATTGCAATTCTTCCAAAACATGCTTTGAAACTAAAAGGGAAACAAGCGACGCTTGTCGTTAACCCTGCAGATAAAGCTACCCCATACTCAGCAGCGATTCTGCTAGGATCGAGTGTCGTGCCGAATAGTGACGATGGTGTCGTGATCAGTGGGCCAGGGGAGTTTGAAGTTGGAGGAATAAAAATTTCAGGTACGAGAGAGGGTGGCGATGTTGTGTACACAATGAATATAGATGGAGTCGGGATCCTTTTGGGAGAAACAGCAGCTATCGCAAAGACACAAGGGAAGTTAAAGGAAAATAATGTCGCTATTCTTTATACGTCTGTAGTAACAGACGCATCACTCGCCACAGGTCTTGCAACGAATGCTGTTCTTTTTTACGGTGAGAAAGCTTCTGAAGTAGTACAAACATTTGCAAAAGAAAATGTAAAAACGATGCCGAAATATCTAATAACTTCTGAGAAACTCCCACAAGAAATAGAGACTGTCCTACTTTCATAACACGTAAGCGAACCAAGTATGGCTCAATTGAAAACTCTCCCACATAATGATGAAGCTGAACAAAGTGTCTTAGGCGCGGTTTTCATCGATAAAGATGCCATGAATATCGTCTCAGGCAAGTTAACTGCGAAACATTTTTACAACGATCTCCACGGTATCATCTTCGATGCCATGCTGAAGCTCTTTGATGACAGAAAGCCCATCGATCTTCTTACTTTAACGACAGAGCTGAAAAAACGAAAAATATATGACAAAATCGGTCCGTCGTTTCTTACCGATTTAGTAAATGTTGTTCCGACGGCAGCCAATGTCGAATCATATATTCAGCTTGTTAGAGATGCATATACAAAACGGTCATTGATAACCACCGGTACAAAAATCGCCGAGATGGGGTTCGAGGAGCAGACGGAAATCAAAGAAGTTCTCGATAAAGCAGAGTCTTCACTCTTTGCCATCTCGCAAGGACACATTACTCGTGGCTTTGTTCCGGTGAAGGACACGCTTGCAGAAAGTTTCGATCGAATAGATGAATTGCATCGGAGAGGTGGAGGATTGCGGGGTGTGTCGACAGGATTTCTTGATCTTGATAACACGCTATCTGGGTTTCAGAAAGCGAATCTGATTATTCTTGCTGCTCGTCCAGGTCAGGGAAAGACAGCACTTGTTCTCAACATGGCACAACATATTGCGGTTCATGATAAAAAACCAGTTGGCATCTTCTCACTTGAAATGAGTAAAGAAGAGTTAGTCGATCGTTTACTTGTGGGACAAGCAGATGTTGATGCATGGCGCTTTAAGACAGGAAAGCTAACAGATCAAGATTATGTGAAACTCTCAGATGCGATGGGAGAGCTTGGAGACTCACCAATTTTTATCGATGACACGCCGGGACTGTCTCTTTCAGAAATGCGAAGTAAAGCCAGAAGATTGCAGCTTGAGCATAATGTTGAGATGATTATTGTGGATTATTTGCAACTGGTTGATCCGGGCAGACGGTTTGATAACCGTGTACAAGAAGTTTCTATGGTCTCACAGGCCTTGAAAAATCTCGCTCGTGAACTGAATATTCCTGTCTTATCCGCTTCTCAGTTGTCTCGTGCAGTTGAACACCGTGGAGAGAAAAAACCACAACTGGCGGATCTTCGGGAGTCAGGTGCGATAGAACAAGATGCCGACGTCGTTATGTTTATTTATCGACCCGATGCAGAAATTACCTCACCTGCGATTCCTACAAAGCTTCTGATAGCAAAGCATAGAAATGGCCCCACTGGTGAGATTGATCTGCTCTTTAGAGGAGACAGAATACGTTTTTATAGTATTGAAAGAACAAGAGCAGATGGACCCGTTGCTACTGCATAAAGCAGGTAGTGTTAATTAGTTTATTGCGTAAAACTTTTCTCTATTGTATAGTGTTTGGTAAACAGTTTTCTAAAGGAGGTGATAGTAATTATGGATCCAATGAACCCACAAGGACCAGGACAAAATCCGAATCCAAATCCAGCACCAACAAATCCAGGAGCACCAGGAGGCGGTGGAGTACCAGCTACACCACCATCAACACCTCCAGCCCCAGCTCCAGAGCCACAGCCAGAACCAGGACCTGTCATGCCACCACCGCCAACTCAGGCACCAGGTGGAACACCAGGTACCGATGGAACAGGCTCTTCGATGTAATAAATGAAGTCATTCTGAGTCCGATCTCTATCGGACTCAGTGTGGCTCCATGGTGTCTTTAAACTACTTCTCTGTGGATTAACGAGGAAAGTCCTGCGCTGGTGTCATAGGGGATTGTTTTACACTGCACTGCTATATTCTCAATACAATTCTTGTCTTCTTGTTCAGATGAAATTACGGTAACGTTCTGTCCCACTCTGGCATTTGGCAGTTGTGATATATCTATTGTCGTAATGTTCATACTTACTCTTCCCACAATTGGACAAATAGAGGCACCAACAAGCATACTGCCGTTATTGGAGAGTCTTCTGTCGAGCCCATCTGCGTAACCGATTGGAAGAACAGCAATCGTGATATTTTTCTTTGCTACAAAGGTAGCATTATATCCGATAGGATCTCCTTTTTTTAACATTTTTATCTGCACAATTTTTGTTTGTAAACTCAACACAGGTTTTAGTGCTTTACTTTTTCCTCGTGGGTCGACCCCATAGAGTGCTTTCCCGACTCTTGCGATGTTTCCAATCTTGGTATTCTCCGCAAAGTTAAGATAGCCTGCAGATGCAGCAATGTGTTCATACTGAGGGTAAATGCCATGCGCATAAAGTATCGCTTTTGCCTCTTGAAAATAGTGTAGCTGCATAATCGTTTGGGAATTTGTTGGATTTTCTCCTTGCGCAAAATGGGACATCAAGCCAGTAATGTGTATATGTGGGAATTGTTTTAAACCCTTTAAAAGGGTAGGGAGGAGAGGTAATCGAAATCCTTCACGATGCATGCCTGTATCAACAAAAATATGAACGCTGCATCCCGGTTGGTAGGTGTCAATTGCTTCTAACTGATGGTAATTATACGTTGTATAGGAGAAAGGGAGTCGCTCATGTTTTATTTGCTCAGGATCGACATACCCCATGATATGGACTGGTGTGTGTATACCATGTTTATAAAGCGTATAGGCTTCGGAGAAACTGTTAACACAGAAAAACGGTGCATGAACACTGTCGAGTATGCTAGCAATTTCGATAAGGCCATGACCATAGGCGTTACTTTTGAGAACTGGGGAAATCTGTACCTGAGGATTCAGTGATTGGAGATACTGATAATTATGCAGGATATTTTTTCTCGATAAGAGAATCCGGTTCGGGTCGAATGACTGAAGAGCGTCGGCGTAATAGGTGAGGGTGTTATGCATAGGTGTTTTTTAGTTGTGCATCACGTGTATGTCTTTGGATAGCAAGTGTAATCAATCGATCAATGAGTTCCGTGTAAGGAATACCGCTTGCTTTCCACAACTTAGGATACAGGCTTGTTTCTCGAAATCCGGGGATAGTATTGATTTCGTTGATAAAGATGTTTTTTTTTTCGTCTAAGAAGAAGTCAACTCTTGCCATACCTTCACAGCAGAGCGTTTGAACAGTTTTGATTGCAAGATCCTGCATTTTTTTGAGGAGCGGATGAGGGAAGGGTACAGGGAAGTGATACCGTGTATCACTGTCATTATAGTACTTAGCTGCGTAATCAAAAAACTCATGTTCGGGAACAATTTCGCCGATTAAAGACGCAATAGGCTTTTCATTTCCGAGAACAGAACACCAGAGTTCTTTTCCTTGAATGTATTCCTCAATAAGTATCTTATTGTCGTAAGAAAAAGCTTCTTGTATTGCTTTTTTGAATTGTTCTTCATTTTTCACTTTACTAACTGCTACTGATGAACCCAGATTCGCCGGTTTCACAAAAAAGGGGAGTCCGAGGGTTTTTACGATTTCCTTAAAAGATATGTCATCCTGGCTATTCTTTTTCATTGTGACAAACTTTGCGATAGGAATATGTGCATCTCGCAGTAGTCGCTTCGTCACGTCTTTATCCATGGCGACTGCAGACCCTAAAACATCAGCCCCGACAAAAGGTATATGAGATAACTTTAACAGTCCTTGTACAGTTCCATCCTCACCATATGGTCCATGAAGAATAGGAAATATCACGTCGAGATGCTCATTATTTTTTGAAGAAGCTATCGTTACGAGTTGTTTCTCTGCAGCATAGGGGAGAAGGGTTGTCTCATCGGAAAGCAAATTGAGCGCTACTTTCTTAGGATCTTCAGGATTACTGAGAAATTTTGACGCATTTCCCAGGTGCCATTGTCCTTTCTTATCGATACCGATAAGACATACATCATATTTCTCTTTATCTATTGCATCATAAACACTTTTTGCAGAGAGCAGTGATATTTCGTGTTCCGCTGATTGACCACCAAATAAAATGCCTACACAGAGCTTCTTTTTCATAGAATAGATACTAGCCAAATAGCAGAAAAGATGCAAAAAATATGAGAGAACGCATGAGACTTAGCTTCAGCACAGCCTTGATGGGAAATTCGTCTAAAGTTACTAGACATGTATCGGATTTGTGCTAAAATACGTCTAAGTAATATGGAAAAGATTATTGAAGATTCACTTATTATATTGGGTCTATCCGAGAAAGAAATCAAGTTTTTTCTCACGCTTTTCAAGCTGGGACCGGCCACCATTCAAGAAGTTGTCAAGACGTCGCGTCTGGAGCGTTCCACGGCCTATCTGATCGTTGATGCGCTTATCGATAAGGGATTCGTCATCGAAGATTTTAAACAATATAAGAAGAAACTTGTTGCATGTGATCCCAAAGTAATTTTGCGCATGATTGCTTCAAAAGAGCGTGTCGTTCGTCGACAAGAACTAGAGCTTGAGGAGAAGTTACCTGAACTGCAGTCATTTTATCAGGCATCTGAGATACGACCTCGCGTCAGAGTCTTTGAAGGGCAGCAAGCACTTTTATCTATCTGGGAAGATGTGCTTTCGACGAAAGAAGAGATTCTTCTGTGGACGAATCAGCAAACAGAGAGCACCTTTTTTACAAAGGAGTTCCATGAGAGGTTCATAGAACAACGTATACGACGGAAAATACCCATCAGAGCTTTAGCAGTCAATAATGATCCTGGACGAGCGTTGCAACGGGAAGATGTTTCTTCTCTTCGTCAATCAAAACTTCTCCCGATTCAGACGTCATTTGGATCTGAAACATATATCTATGATCAGAAGGTTGCCATTCTCGATTATAAAAAAGATATTATCGGCATTATCATCGATAGTGAGCCAATAGCTGCGACACAACGAGCGATATTTGAAATGTCATGGTCAGTTGTGGAATAATAGCGTCCTATGCAAAAACGAGCATTTTTAATTCATGGATGGGGAGGGTATCCGGAAGAGGGGTGGCGACCTTGGCTGGAAGAAGCGTTGCTAAAACATGGTATACAAGCAGTATCTCCGGCAATGCCTGACACGAACACTCCGCAGATGGAGAAGTGGATTGAGCATATACACAGTGTTGTGGGGGAGCCTGATCAAGAGACATATCTTCTTGGACACAGCTTAGGGAGTATTGCAATCCTGCGTTACCTAGAGACATTTAAGGAAAAGCAAAAAGTTGGCGGTGTTGTCCTTATTGCAGGATTCACCGATGATCTAGGAGTGCCGGAACTGCGAAATTTCTTTCTTAAGCCGATTGATTGGGAAAAAATTAAAAGCGTGTGTTCAAAATACATCTCTATTGAATCCGATAACGATCCGTATAACCTCGCGCCCTATAACGAAGCATTTAAAAAATACCTCGGCGCTGAAACGCTTCTTGCGCATAACATGATGCATTTTAGCGGTGATGATGGAATCAGTGAACTTCCTATTGCTCTGGAATCGGTACTGAAACTTGCTTCGTAGACGCTAATCCAATACTTCCAATTGATTCTCTTGTTCGGTATAATCTCCGGATGACAAATATTGAGGCTGTATCGCGTGAAGCGCAACCGCAAGGTACTACGGGTGAGTACCTCAGGCTTTTTGGCGGAAAGCCTGACATGGTTTACCTTCTGGGAGGAGGGCTGATAAAGGATCCTGATGGAAATTACCAGTTGTCAGGGTACTTAAGTCCAAATGCTCATGGTCTTGGAGGAGGAATACATAGGATGGAGGCAGCAGCGAACATAGCAGCTGTTTTTCCGACGCTTCCGATTGTTTCTTGCGGCGGAAATCGTGGTGCTGATGGTGCATCTCCCATAACCTATGCAGCATTCGTAGCAAATGAGTTACAGAAGAGAGGTGTTGCAGAAACGAGCATTTTCGAAAAGGGAGATGTGTACACGACATCTATGGAAATGGTACACATTATCCAAACAGCGGGGAAACTCGCCACGTTAGGTTATGACGAAGCACGGATAGTCGTTGTTACGAATGAAATTTATATTCCTCGTGTAGAGACTTCTCTTTGGGCTTTGGCTCGTAACTATACAAAGTTTTTGCCGAAGAACAAATACGAAGATTTTTCGAAATTTGGTGAGTCGTTCTTAGCAGATCTTACTCCTTATGCTCATTCGAACACACAGATTCTCTTTTCTGCTTGCGAAGCTATCTTATCTGTTGATAACCCTGCATTTGCTGAGTATTACGAAGGTATTAAGACGACCGACGCATTTAAGACACGCCAGGGACATGAGCTGCAGGGCCTTAAAGATTTAATGGTGTGGGCGAACTACAATAGTAGGATATAATAGAGGTATGAGACAGATTATTCTCGCCTCATCGTCACCACGGCGAAAAGAACTACTTCAGAACATTGGCCTTACGTTTCGTGTGGTCCCCTCGAAAATAGATGAAAAATTAAATCCCCGTTTAAAAGTCGCCAGTCAGGTAGAACAGCTCTCGCTACAGAAAGCAGAAGCCGTTGCTCCTACATATCCTGACGCTATCATCATTGCTGCAGATACGCTTGTCGCCATAGATCAGGAAATACTGGCAAAGCCAAGCAGTAGAGATGATGCGGTACGGATGCTGAGAAAATTGAATGGAAAAATGCATATCGTGGTAACGGGATTTACGATAATGGATACAAAAATAAAGAAACAAGTAACAAAATCTGAAACTACCAAACTTTTTATGAGGAGATTAACAGAAAAAGAAGTCGAGTCGTACGTAAAAAAAGAGAATAGACAGGATACGGCAGGTGGCTATGCGATGCATCTTCTCGGAGCTGTCCTTTTTGAGAAAATTGAGGGTGATTATTTTAATGTTATTGGCTTGCCAATTCCGTCTCTTGTCCGGGAGTTAAAGAAATTTAAGCTAGACGTTCTTTAGAGGGCGTATAGGTATACCCAGTTGAAAGTTTTCGATAGAGGTATGCATTAGCTATCCAGGTCAAAGGAATCGTAACGAAGACTCCGAGAAACAGCGCTAAAAAGCCTAGAATATTCACCAGACCAAGAAGAAGTCCGAAAAGAAGTATATTCCATTTATTTCCTTTAGTAATTTCACCGCTTGCTCTAATGGAATCTGTTGCCGGAAGATTTTTATCAATAATAAAGTAATTATAAAAGGAGTACTTAATCGAGAAAATAATACCAGGGATGATGAGAAGAAGGAATCCGGCAAGAGTAATAAGCGTATAGATGATCGATCCTAAGATATATCGGAAGACTTCTTTTCGCGAAGTGTCGTAGAGATCTGAAAACTTTGCTGTTTTTCCATCAACGATGTGAAGGAGGAAGCGTACCATGCCAATGCTTAGAACAAGAGAAACGATAGCGCTTGCGATACCACCGGGAAGTGCAGCCAGATAGATCGTATCTCGTGGTAACGAAAGAGCTGTATAGAAGGTCGTGAACATAGCATCAAGAACCCACTGCACAATGTAAGGTGCTCCGATGATAACCAGAGTAATACCTGCAAAGTAGAGAATATTACCTTTTACTTTTTCCCAACCAAAGTTAATCGCTTCTTTTTTTGAAAATGTAGCCATTACCTGAAGCGTACCAAGAATTCCTAAGCTCGTCAAGAAGGATTATCACTGTGCCGCGAGAGCGAGTCGAACGCTCACGTCCTGTTATGGACAAAGGTTTTTGAGACCTTCGTGTCTGCCATTCCACCACCGCGGCTCATGTCTTATCTTTGATTTTTAGGCTTCCATATTATATACTTGTACGCATGACGATTCAAGAAATTTATGATTTAGCAATCGAAATGGGAATGAAAGCAGATCCTCGTGGTTTGTCCGATGTAAAAAAAGTTCTCCAGAGAAGAAAAAAAGAATTCGAAGAACTCTCTGCAAAAAAGAAAAAATACTTTGACCATGAATCACTCAAGAACCCCTATTCAGATTCACGGATGCTCTATGGTGATCCTAAAACACAGGTAAAGACACTCTTAGCCGGTATCGATATGGAGTCGGGAGAGGTAGTGCTTGCAGATCGCTTAAGCGAAAAAGGAAAGAAAATTGATCTGCTGATAGGGCATCATCCTGCAGGGCATTCATTAGCAAGTCTGCATGAAGTAATGGATTTGCAAATTGAGACGTTCTCAAAAGCAGGCGTTCCTGTTAATGTGGCGCATGCGCTTTTTCAGGATCGAATGAACTATGTGAAGAGACGCTTTGGACCATTAAATCATTCACAGGCTGTCGACGCTGCCAGGCTTCTTCAGATCCCCTTTATGGCGCTTCACACAATCTGGGACAACATGGGCGATGCGTTTATGCAGGAAACGATAGGCAAACGTCAGTTTGAAACAGTCGGTGAAGTGCTTGAAGTTATTAATGAAATTCCTGAGTTTGTTGAAGCAATAAAAGGAAAAGCCGGGCCGAGTATTGTCCTCGGATCAGAGAAGAGTAGGGCAGGGAAGATTGTGGTTAGTTTTACCGGTGGAACAAATGCCTCAAAAGAACTGTATGTGGAAATGGCAAAAGCTGGAATTGGAACGCTTGTTGAGATGCATGTACCGGAAGAAGCCATTAGTGAGCTTAAAAAGCTGCATATCAATGTCATTGACTGTGGCCATATGGCTGCAGACTCGATTGGAGCAAACCTCTTCTTCGATGCACTAGAGAAGCGTGGAGTCGAAGTGATTCCGTGTTCAGGACTCATTCGAGTAAAGAGGAGTAAATGATATGATTGGTGTACAAGATCTTCGAGCAGGAACGACGTATGAAGCTGATGGACAGCTTTTTCAAGTGTTGACGTACGAGCACATTAAAATGGGTCGAGGGAGTGCCACGATAAAAGTAAAGGTAAAGAATTTGAAAACAGGAACGACTCTTGAGAAGAGTTTTATCAATAATGCAAAGGTCCAGGATGTAAACGTAATGAAAAAGGAAATGCAGTATCTCTACAAAGATGATGAGACGGCATACTTTATGGATCCTTCCTCGTATGAACAAACACAAATTCCTCTTCGAAATGTAGATGGCTATGAATATCTGAAAGAAGGGGAGTCATTTTCGGTCAGCCTTTTAGACGGACAGCCATTGTCTGTTATGCTTCCACCAAAAATGGTGTTTAAGGTAGTCGAGACAGGTCCTGCGACGAAAGGTAACTCAGCAACAAATGTTTTTAAAGACGCAATTCTTGAGAACGGTATAAAGACGAAAGTCCCTCTTTTCGTCAATACGGGAAACAGTATCCGTATTGATACTCGAACTGGCGCGTACACGGAAAAAGCATAGTGTAGTGCAACAAGCGCTCGATCCACAACCTAACTGGAACAAATGGGTTAAAGTAGTTAGAATAGGAACTACAGATGAAAAACATGTTTCGTGCATTTGGTGAACGCGCATTTCTCTACCTTTGGCTAGGTGAGATTTTTACCCAGATTTCAATAAATCTCTTCAATTTTTATCTTATCCTCCTAGTTTTTTCCCTTACAAAATCTAATACCGCTGTCTCGATCGTCGTGCTTACTATTACTGTGCCGGCTATACTTTTTGGAGTCTTAGCAGGTGTTTATGTCGATCGTTGGAATAAAAAGAAAGTGCTTTTTACCGTTAATATTCTTCGCGCGCTTCTCTTAATAGTTCTTGCTCTTTTTCATTCCAATATTATCTTTATTTATATAGTCTCGTTTCTTATTTGGCTTTTGACGCAGTTTTTCATTCCTGCAGAGACTCCGTTAATTCCACTGATTGTAAAGCCGAAGTTACTGCTCTCAGCAAATGCACTCTTTGGCCTTGGCATCTATGCATCAATTCTCATCGCGTATGTCCTGTCAGGTCCGGTGATTATTTACTTCGGTAACGTACAAACACTTTTTCTTCTTGCCGCGATGCTTATCATTGGTGCCATTATTCTTTCCTTTATTCACTTAGAGGAGGATCCGAAGAAGAAAAAACCAATTCGCGCTACGGTAACACGTGAAATTCAGCGTGCATTGACACTTATCTCAGGATCCAGAGAGATTCATCATTCCTTATTTTTACTCGCACTTTCGCAGATTCTTATTCTCATTATTGCTGTTATTGCGCCTGGATATGCCAACGATGTCCTCCGTATTCCTGTCGAGCAGTTTCCTTTTCTTTTCGTCGCACCAGCGGCATTGGGTGTGGTCGTGGGAGCTGTGGTAATTACCAACTTTTTTGAAAATGCATCGAAAGACAAAGTGATAAATGTTGGGTTATTTCTTTCAGGTATAGCAATGCTCGTACTTCCGTTCGGATCAAAGATTGCGGCAAAACAAATAGTCTTGTCACTGAATACATTTCTCCCGAACACACTTGATATAAATAGCATTCATATAGTTGTTTTAATAGCCTTCTTGCTTGGGTTTGCAAATGCACTCGTCTTTATTCCTTCAAACACCATACTGCAAGAAAAAACAGTCGATGAGTTGCGAGGGAAAGTGTATGGAGTTATCAATACCATCGTTGGTATTTTTTCCTTACTTCCTATTATTGCCGTAGGAAGTCTGTCTGATGTATTCGGTGTTGCTCGTGTTATCGTCGGGATCGGTATTGTATTATTAGTACTTGGCCTGCTTCGCGTGTTGCGTATTATTTAAACTATGATTATTTACACAGTAGCACTTCTTTTTTGTTTTCTGATGTTTCTTTTTGTGCTCTACATGACGGCAAAAGAAGATATTGTCTTTATTAAACGAAACATCTCGTTAGAGATGATCTATAATGTCGCGTTTCTCGGTACGCTCATAGGAGTCATATCTGCTCGTTTTTTGTACGCTTTAGGACATATGAACAGTGGGGTCTTCCATTTTATTGGTTTTTTTCTGTTATTTCACCGTCCTGGATTATCTTTAATTGGTGGGATCTTAGGTGGTTTTTTATTTCTTTTTTGGTATTCCTATAAAAAGAAGTATCCTGTTGGAAGACTTTTTGACTACTTTTCACTATCACTACTCAGCATTATGCCTTTTGGTTTTTTCGCCAGCCTTTTTTTAAGCCGGCAAATTAATTTTTTTCAAAGCATTTACATGCCGGTGATTTATCTGATTTTGTTGTTTCTTTTGCTTCGTTTTTTGTATCCTCTTTTCCTAAGGGGGGAGATGGGAAACGGCGTTATAGGTAGTATGTTTTTGCTAACCTTTGCCTTTATTACTGTCGTTACTCACTTCGCAAATAATGAAAAAGGTATTATTTTCTTCCTGGGACTCGAGGATTTTGTAGCAATTGGGATAGTTGTTGGGTTTTTAGTCTTCCTTATTCGACAGGAGCGATCAAGCAAAAAAGTACACAGGTAATCTATGAATCCTCGTATTATATTTGAAGATCAGGCTATTCTTTGTATCGATAAACCTTCAGGAATGACGGTAAATCGTTCTGAGACAACCGTAAACGAAGTAACAGTTCAGGATTGGGCAGAAGGGTATTTAGGAATAACCAAAGACTCGCGAGTATCCCGAGTGCCAGTACTACCACAAGGAGACAGTAGCGTAGACGAGTACGATCCGCTGGATGCGTTTTATGAACGTGCCGGAATCGTCCATAGGCTTGATAAAGAAACTTCAGGGCTTCTCTTAATCGGAAAAACGGAAGAAGGATTTTTAGGACTACAGAAACAATTTAAAGAGAGAACGATGCAGAAAACCTACATCGCCTTAGCGCACGGGAGATTACTGCCGAAGGTGGGCGAGATAGAGGTACCAGTAGGAAGACTTCCTTGGGATAGACACAAATTCGGGATCGTTGCTGGTGGGAGAGAAGCAGTGACAAAGTATACCGTTTTACGGTTTTATACGTTGATCGATGACAAGCAGAAAGAGCCCTTGTCACTCGTCGAATTATTTCCCAAAACAGGAAGAACCCATCAAATTCGTGTCCACCTGAAGTACAGTAATCATCCTATTTTTTCGGATCCGCTCTACGGAGGTCGAAAAACGATGCGTAAAGATAGACACATTCTGGCACGGCTGTTTTTACATGCTGCAAAACTGACATTGCAACATCCTGTGACGAATTTGCCGTTATCGCTCGAAAGCGAACTGCCGTCGGATCTGGCAGTGTTTGTTGCGAGTAGATTGATGGAAATTGAATAATGAAACGATTTCTTATACTATAGAGAGTGAACGGAGGTGATTATATGGGAAGCTTAGGAGGCTATTATAAAGGAGAAAAGAAAAAACAGAAGAAAGGAAAAGACAATAAACAACCGCTTATGTCTTCAAGTGCGCCTGTTTTTACTCTTCCCGAGGTAATCATTAAGAAAAAAAACGAAGGCTAAATTCTGTCCCTGCCCATGAGAATTAAAAAATCATCCAATAAACCGAATAGTATACGGACATTACTGCTTTTTTGTAGTGTTGTTTTTCTCTTGATTGCCGGATCGTTAACATTAAAAACGATTAACGTACTTCGTGTCAGTCGATTCGATGGTGAGCATAGATTTACGCTGTTAGTCACCGGAGAAAAAACAACGCAAGTCATTTCATTGGATCCAAAAAGCAAAAAAATAAATCAAATACTTTTTTCGAAACGTATTGATCAAAATAGTCTTATTCAGAAATTTGACATCCCCGTTGACTCATATGCTCAAGTTTCTGAGTCAATAGTTGAAGAAAAACAGCCGGGAAAACTCTTCAAAAAGCTGCTTTTTGCTATGCAAAAGAAAGAGACGAATGCAACAAGTATCGATAAAGTTCGGCTTTGGCTGGTGGCAAAAACGATTGAAGATTCAGATATAACGACGAAGTCTGCTTCCGATACCGATGTATCATTTCCCGGTTTTTTTACTGACGCTGCTATTGATAATGAAAACATAACAATCTCAATTGTGAATGCATCAGGCATGTCGGGTCTTGGTACGCGTCTTGAGCACTTAATAACAAATACCGGTGCAACAGTCGTTTCAGTCACGACATCACCGGCGAATAAACGCACATCTTCTATCGCATACAGTAAGGATTCCTATACCCTCAAGAAACTTAGTCAGCTGTTAGGATTCTCAACCGAGAAAAAACCAGATCAAGGAATAGCTGATATACTGATAACGATCGGGGAAGATAATGCCGATCCAAAACGTTTTTAATGTTTATCGCTGTAATTATCGGTATCGCGCTTTTTTCACTGCTCTTAGCACTTCGTTCGTTAAAACATGCGCAGAAGGTGGAAGAAATAGGAAAAGTAAAAGAAGAGCTTAAGACGAGTAGGGTTGTCTATCAGAATTCATCTGAGTCATCAGGATCAGATTTGTCATCGTCGTCATCATCCTGATCTATTCTTCTTCCGTTCGATTTTAGATGGCTATTTGAATCGATAAGTAGTTTTGATTTTTCACCTGATCCAAATGATGGTTGATTCTTAAACCGAAGTGATCGTTTTGTTTCTTTGACAAAAACATGGAGTTTATGATTGTCAGCATTCTTTACATACGCTTCATATTTATTGCCACCATTCATAAATTTAATCAAGCGTTTACTAATGTCATCAGGGAGCATGCCTATGTATTGTTTTTCTCCTGAGAGGAGAAAAATCTTCATTCTTTTTACCACAATTTGGAGTTCTTCTCCCGAGTGAAGTTGGGAAAGCGCTTTTTGTTCAGCGAGATTTATGACTTCAATCATCTTTGTTTTTCCCGGCTCTTCAATAAAAATATTGTTCATAGCGATAGGAGGCATCCCGTTCATGGGTCTTTTTCCTATAGCGCCGCCAATTCGTTTTAAGTTCCTTAATGCGATAGGGTTTTGGTTGTCCAAATTAAGTACTTTTTGGTAAAGATGTTTTGCCTCTTTGACATTACCTAAACTTGCATGAGCGAACGCGAGACGATTGAGTGTATCGATGTCTTCGGGGTCGTCTTGAAGAATCATTTGATTGAGAGTAATTGCGCTGTTCCAGTCACCAGTTAAGGCTGTTTGTATAGCTTGCGCTTTTAGTGGTGTCATCTGGGGATCTCTGTGCCTTTCTGGCAATTTGCAGTAAGCAAATTTATTCGTCATTTTAGAAAGTTTTGTTGCAAAAGTCAAGCAAGAAACGTTATAATAAGCTTCGGAAAAGAGTAAATAGTAACCTATAGTATATGAGTGGACATTCAAAATGGTCAACAATTAAACGACAAAAAGGCGCAGCGGATGCAAAGCGTGGACTCGCATTTACCAAATTATCAAATGCGATTACGGTCGCCGTAAAACAAGGCGGGGGAGTAGGAGACCCCAATTCGAACTTTCATTTGCGGTTAGCGATAGATGCGGCAAGAGCTGCAAATATGCCAAAAGATAATATAGAGCGGGCGATTCAGCGAGCAGCAGGGAAAGCGAATGAAGATGTAGAGGAGATTGTATATGAAGGGTTTGGCCCTGGGGGATTTAGCATCATTGTTGAAGCCATTACTGATAATAAGCAGCGAACAACACCGATAGTAAAAAGTGCATTTGAAAAAAATGGGGGGTCAATTGGAACGCCGGGAAGTGTGTCATATCAATTTCAACAAGCCGGTCAAATTCTCCTTGGAAAAGACGGAAAGTCATTTGACGATATCTTTAATCTTGCGGTGGAGAATGGAGCAGAGGATGTTGAAGACGGAGGAGATGTCGTTTTCGTGTACACAAAGCCGGAAGAGCTTGCTGTGGTTCGAGACGGTATGCAAAAAAGCGGCATTCGTATCCAGAAAGCAGAACTCGTGAGAAAGCCAATCCATCATCTGCAAATAAAAGATCGCGAAGTGGCTAAGAAGGCTCTGGCATTTATGGAGAAGATCGAAGATCTTGAAGATATACAACAGGTATATGCAAATTTTGATATCTCTGAAGAATTAGTAGCATAACGATACCGCTTATCGTTTCGCTTCTCAATCATGAAGGCAACTTCAAAAAAAAATACATTCCAGTTTCTGAAGAAACATATCCAAACATCAAAAACAGGGAAGAAAGCGCTTGTTTTTGTTTTTGATAAACGTCAGAAGTTTGTTATTTCTGTCGGTTTATTAGCTCTTGGATTATTTTTGGCAGAATTTCAATATGGAAAGTCGGGAATTATTATTCCGCTCGTTCTCGCATTGTTTACCGACATCTTGTTTTACTGGGCTGTAAAAGACGACCTCCAAGATCAGTCTGCGTATAGTGTCTTTATTATGCCGACCTTTTATAGTTTGGCATTTGGACTCTTTTACTCTTTGGTTCCATCGAGTATTTTTGTCCGTCTGTTTGTGACCGGTCTTTATGCGTTTGGACTCTACTCACTATTCCTTAGTCAGAACATTTTTATCGTCGGAGCAATACGAACAATAGCGCTTCTTTCCGGAGCGCGAATCGTGTCATTTGTGATCACTCTCTTGTCTTTTTTCTTTCTTACTAATATAACCTTTACGCTTCATCTGGGCACACTACCGACACTTCTTATTCTGTTTCTTTTTAGTTATCCCATTATCTTTCAATCCCTTTGGACGTATACATTACAAGAGAAAGTGAGTAGAACGCTTTTTCTTTGGTCGTTTGCCTTAACGCTTTGTATCATAGAGGCGGCGGCCGTCTTATGGTTTTGGCCGAGTATCCCGACAGTGATAGCACTCTTTCTGGCAGGATTTTTCTACACGATTGTCGGTTTATCACACGTTTGGTTGGAGCGTAGACTATTTAGGGGAGTACTCTGGGAGTATGTATGGGTCGGAGCAGCTGTCTTTTTTGTGCTTCTTCTCTTTACTCCTTGGGGTAAATAGCCTCGGAAACGATAGAGTTACTACATTTTTTATCAAAATTTTCTTTCTAGTATGGCGGGGTGGAGGAGTGGGTAGGGATCTCACACAAAAAAGAAAGTGCATACAAACGAAGCTAAATGATATAGTTTGATACAGACAAGTTAATAATTAATTATAGGACTTAATGAAGCTAAATGTGGATAACTAAGTGGTTTTCACGTATTTTTTGCTCCACTTTTCACACGTTCTTGCCTCACTCTATTGCTGCAAGCGTACTAGTGTAGGTACGAATTAATCTATCAGACTCAAAAGCAGAAGAAGCAAAAGTACACCTGATGGTTATATTTCACTCTCTTCGTTCTTCGACAACAAGCAAAGATGAAAAAAAGTAGAACAACCAATCTTGCAGTATTTGCGGCTAAATTGTAACGATTAGCTTATTAAATCAATCTAAATCAATCGTCGTAGAGAATGTGCTCTTTTATGCATTTCTGAAGCTAAAATAATTACATTAGATTGATTTAACAGTCTAAACGAACATCTGCTCAGGCCCCTAGAGGAGAGAGGTCTCCTCGTTCCTGTATACATGATATATCGAATATCGATCTACGAAAGGGTCGCCACTACCGAGAAGCGTGCGCATGTTACTGTGTTTCTTGCGCTAGTACGCTTCACCTCCGCACGGACGACTCGATTAACGTCGAGGAAATACGTATCCGTAAATCCAAAAGGAAGCTAAATCTGTTATGTCGCAGAATAATACTTTTACGACATGTCTCAGGCTAAGTCCTTGGGGAGGACCCCGAATATCGTTTTCTTATTACTACTCATTAGTCTTGTTTTTATTCTTATCTGTAATCTATGCTACTGCCATTGTATTCTCTCTGCGCTAACCCGGGCATTTTCTTCCCAGTCCCCTACTATAGGGCTTATTTGAGATGCGAAATGTTATACGATTCCTTCTCTTGAGGCTATTTGGGCGTGAAGTCGGGCTTCTCCAGTGGTTTCACCGATAGAGGACCGCATTTCACACCTTCTATCGGTTTTTCGCGATCCGTATTTCTCATAAAAAAAACCTAGATGGCTCTTCGTACAGCCCATGTCAGTAACGTGGCTTAAATCGAATCGTAGGGCCTTGTAGCTGAGCCTGATTTAGATTTATCCGAGATGGTCTAAAAATGGAGTTGGACCGGGAGTTGATGCCGGGGTTTTTATAACTGTCGGTGTTGCGATGTAGATGACATTGTTATCTAGTGGAGGTAATGCTTGTGGGAAACTTGTTCTTGTTGATTCAGTGTGGGGTGTGTACGTTGAGCTTGTCGACTCTGTGTCAGCATTCGAGATATTGCCGTATGCAACTATTCCTATCAGGCAAACTGCGGCAATAGTTCCTGCAATTTTCCTTATTCTTTGATTTTTTTTGTTAGCAAGAAAATGTTGAAATTCTACTTCAATTATGTCAGCATTTGGCGTTGGCAACATATTTGGTCTATGTTCTGCGTCAATATAGTATTGGAATTGCCAATGTGATGTCTGTGGATCTTGATCTTTGTTCATAGCTGACTGGAGGAGACTATGCTCCCCTACCCTAGTACATTATAGGACACTAATTGATAAGAGTAAAGTGTTAGTGAAGAATTCCTGTAAGACTGTATGGTGGTTCAGTTGCTAAGACTTTCTCCGGAAATATTTTCCCGTCTTTTTCGTCAATTAAATCAAGGATTTTGATATAACGATAACAGACTGCATTTGTCCAGCCGAAGCCGAGATATGCCGGATACCAGAAGCTTTCCGGTTTTTCGCCGGTTTTGGAGTCGAGCTTCTCAAGTAAAAAGCCATATTTTTTAAAGACATTGGCGTGTGCCTTAACTGATTTTCTCATGATACGTGCAGCATCTTCGACGAAGCCATAGCGTAGGAGGCCTATGACGGCGAGATACTCGACAGGAGCCCAGATATGCGGGTAGTCCCATTGTTTCGGACGCATAAGTGCTTCGATAGAGAGTCTGAATGCTTCCGGAACATGATCAAAGCTCGGTGTTGTGGGCATCGATTCTTTTGCGGTGATTGTTAATCCGTGCTCTGTTTCAAATTTCGACAGGTTCTCTTTTACCCGTTTTGCTTCTTCATACGTGGCGAGTTTTGCCCACAAGGGAACAAATCCTGCGAGTGAGTAAAATTCGCTCTGTAGATTGTTTGTATAGTCATAATCGAAGAAGAATCCTTTTTTTTCATTCCACATAAACTTCTTCATAAGTTCATGACGCTTTGTCGCACGATCTTCCCAGTACTCCTCGTCATTTTTTTTGCCTAAAATGTTTGCTGTTTTTGCGAAGTCTTTCTCATACTTATGGAGATATGAGTTAAGATCGACAGGAAGAAAATCATTGCAGCGATTATAAAATCTCGTGGTGAAATCCCATCCTGATTCTCGTTCAGAGGTGAGAGCGTAGCCTACATCACGATCGCCGTATCTACTTAAGCCAAACTTCTCTACTTTATGTCGGTAGGTTTTGCTATCCTCCCAGACCTGCCAGTACTCCTCTTTTGCGACATTTATGTGATTCTCAAGCCAGTGCTTTATGAATGGGCTTTTACCGTATTCAGTTGTACCTGAGCGTTGCATAGCATAGTAGGCGTCAAAGATCATAGAGGAAAAGAATGGAGGCTGAGAGTGGCCTAAGAACGCCCAAACACTTGCATTTGGAATGATCCCGAACTGATTAAAGAGATAGACGAAGTTATCTACGATTTCAGGGATGACCCAGTCTCTATCGGTGGCGATAAGACCACGCATCATAAAGAAGCTGTCCCAGTAGAACATCGCTACACGCCAGTGAGACGTCGCTACAGGAAGAATAAAGGTGTTGGGGAGTGGAATCACATGCGAATCGTGCTGGCTGTCTTTCGGGTCGCGAATCAGCTGATTCCAGTAATTATCGATAAATGCCAAGAGATCTTTATGTTCTTCAGTTAAAGTCATTGAATAGCTCTTCCTTTTCTATACTAGTATATCGCATTCCTTGTTTTCAAGCATGACAAAAAGCTGACGAGAGTCAGCCAATAATAGCTTGCCAATCGTCTCTAAACCGAGCAATTCCTTTATCGGTAAGGGGGTGTGTAATATCCAGTTCACCCTTCTCTATTACTTCGAAGAAATTCTCAAAGGATTCGATAGAAAGTAAGTTTTGTGGTGGTGACCAGTATGAAAGCGGCGTAAGTGATTTTTCTTCTTCCTCGTGCTGTTTATAAAAATAGGCTTTATAGACTTTTCCTGGTGCCGTAATCAACTCAACTTGATCTTCGATCATCGTTTCCATGTGTCTCATACTTCGAAGTGAGGACGCTAGCATCCAGATGGCTAAGGGTGATTGTGGAAGCTTAAGAGAGAAAAGTTTCTTGATCTTCATGCCATTTTCGACAAGCGAGATGCCATCTTCACCGATATCATCTAATCGTCCGATAAACGGTGAAATAAACGGAGGCTGAAGATCTTGTGTAGGCCCAAACTCTTTCTGCGAGATCGCTTCATGAAGACAAATGGCAAAGATTTGTTGCTGTGAGAAAACAAGCGTGTTATTGATACAGATGCTTTCTTTTCTGAGCTCTGTTCGTGCTCGAAACCCTTCAAGCGTTGTTGGAAGCTTGACGACTACCCTGTCATGCCAAGATGCAATCTCCTTTCCTTGCTGTATCATCTCAGAGGCTGTTGTTTTTTCATCGGCATATACTTCCGCCGAAACAGGGCCCGGGACAAGCGTGAGTATCTCAAGAACTATTCCTTTCTGTAATCGAAATGCTTCATCTTGTGAAATTTTTTTTCCTGCAAGTTTTTTCGCGATAAGAGAAGGATTCGTCGTGGCTCCCCAGATTGACGCACCATGGTCCTTTGCTAGTGCTTGTATCTCTTTGTATTCTTCAGGGTCTCCGCTATCGAGGAGAAACTTTGTGACGATCTGCATATAGCTATTGTACGGAACTCTTTCAATTTGTCAAATAAATATTGTCTGAAATGCAGTAGCGTGCTATGCTTAAGATAATGTTCAGTCGAAAATTCTTAACTATCCTTCTTTTTAACCTTATTGTATTGTTGGTTATCCTCTTCGGGTTACTTCTTTGGACGAACCGTCCCTCTGCGAGTCCATTTACGACGCGGATGAGTCAGCAAACGGTCATTAAAGAACTGCGAGCACTCAATAGATATGAAACTGCTGCCTTTACCATCGAGAAAGTGATTGATGCCGGGACGAATGGCAATATATTTAAGCAGCTGTTATTTGGCGATAAGATTCTTCTTATCGCTCATGGTGAAGTTCTAGCCGGATTTGATCTCAGTACACTCTCAGATGACGCGATTTCTGTCTCAGGTCCTGATATACGGATTACCTTACCTGCTCCGGAAATTCTCCTTACTCGTTTGGATAACAAAGAAACCAGAGTGTATGACAGACGACGAGGATTACTCAATCAAGAAAATAAAGATCTTGAGTCTGAGGCACGTTTAGCAGCAGAAGAAGCCATAGAGGCAGCAGCCTGTACCGGAGGTATTCTCAACGAGGCTTCAAAGAATGCTCGATCGAATATGACTGCCATCCTCAAAACAGCTGGCTTTACTACCGTTCAGGTAGAAATCCCCGAAGGCTCCTGTTAGTACTCCAGACTCAGTTGATTCTAAACCCTTACCGATGATATACTACAGGCTCTATGTCAGAGCAGCTTCGAACACAAAGTATCGCTGAGACGCTTGTTACACCATCTCTTCCCCAAAGCGATGGAACGGTTATTAGCCATGAGGTGTTTTTTCGTAAGCCTTTTGCTATTAGCCAATCTCTCCGAGATGTTGCTTCGTTAGTAAATGAGCAGAGTGACGTTATCAGCCGTGCGTATGCTAAAGGAAAAGGTAGAAGCCTTCAAGGGGTTACGTTATCGCTCCATCCGCTCTCGGGTAGAAGTTGGCAAGAGGTATCAGGGTTCTTGGGAGAGTTATGGTTTGATGGAAATTGGTCTTACGGGCTTTGTGCGGAACGAGAATCCACAGGTGATCGGGCTCTTATAGCTGGAATAAGTTTTATGCCTGGAGATGAACTGTTTAAATACTGGGCAGATCCTCATTATAGAAATATTACTGTCGAGAATCCTTCAAGAACAGCTATTGCTGTTGAATTTCAGGCACAAACAAGTCAAAACAGTGCTCTTGATGGAATGAAAGAAGTCGTAGATAGTTTTTCTTGGGATGATTATCTTCTCGACGCATTTATTGCTTGGGGGCGTTCAATTAATCTTGATCGTGTAGGCGTTCTTCCTGCTGCCTTAAATAAGTATCCACATAAAGTTCCATTTGAACGTCTTAAACGTCGCTATGATGAGCTGGCAGCTCGTCACGGGTTTGAGCCGCAAGAGCATGGTATTTACTTTCTCCCTCTTTCTGACGAACTAGCGATAGCGTCGTAAAAGAAATTCTACGCTTAAATTCTCCGACACGTTGACTTCTTTTCCTACTTCCTATAGAGTATTTCTATGACCCCTGCCCTACCCCAATTGATCGATCAGTTTCTTGAATACTTAGAGATCGAGAAAAACTGTTCGAAACTCACTATTCGAGATTATCGGCACTACCTTGAGGTTTTTGTCCGTTGGTTTGATCTCTATCAAAAAGGGAAAACAGTCGCAGATCTGAATCTGGATATCATCAGAAAATATCGTGTTTATCTGGCGAACAGGATAGATATCAAAGGAGGTACACTTAAGAAAGTCACCCAGAACTACTACGTGATTGCGCTTCGTTCGTTTCTTCGTTATCTGATTAAAAATGACATTAAGACGCTTGAACCCTCAAAGATCGATCTTCCGAAGACCGAGAGTCGTTCACTTAAGTTTTTGGAACGTGATCAGGTCGATCGCTTAGTGACTTCTGTTGATACCTCAAAAGAAGAAGGGCTTCGTGATCGTGCCATCTTAGAACTACTCTTCTCCACCGGCCTGCGTGTCTCAGAGTTGGTGGGTCTCAATCACGATAAGATAAATCTTGAAAGACGAGAGTTCGGCATCATTGGGAAAGGCGGCAAAGGACGAATCGTTTTCATCTCCGAGCGTGCTGCTGAATTCGTCGATATGTACTTAAAGAAGCGAAAAGACGTGTACAAGCCGTTATTTATTCGTTACTCTGGGGCTGTTATTGAAGATGAAGGTGGAGAGAAGATGCGTTTGACAGCTCGAAGTATCGAGCGGATTGTCAAAAAATATGTTCGCATTGCTCGTCTACCTGTCGACGCGACCGTTCATACGCTTCGTCACTCGTTCGCTACGGATCTTTTGACAAATGGTGCGGATATTCGTTCAGTCCAGGAAATGCTCGGGCATAAAAACATTGCTACAACGCAGATTTATACGCATATCACGAATAAGCAACTTCGAGAGGTTCACAAAAGCTTCCACTCGGGGAATAAAACCTAAGCAGCTACTTGTTTTACCGTTTGTATAGGAGGCTTTACCAGCTCTTGTAAGCCGATAACTGGCGGTAGCATATAATTAGGGTTTCGTACGCTTGGTTGTGCTGGGATTCCTTCTTTTATCCATTTTGGTCTATTTGGTGAATATGGATTTCCCCTCGTAATTCTCCTTAGTTCGCGTACTTCTGGCCCATTGAAATATTTGTAATACGCATGGCTAGTATCAGGTGTATCTAGCGTTGCGTCAATCATATCGTTTCCATGTTCATCTTGTTTGCCTGTTAGAGTAAAGGTAATATTATGTCCGAGTTCTGCCATCCTGCGAAGAAGAACATAACGGATATTTCCCTCCCAAGCAGGGACGTGTTGGATGTTTGAAGAAAAAACACCAGATTCTTGCCTATGCTGTTCTAGAGATGCCACCATCTTTAGTGTGCATTGTAAGATTATTTTCTTACATTGTCAATGAACATATAGAGAAGCTTTAGAGCGTTTCGTAGAAGAGGGTTACGGTGACACGTACAGTATTTTCACCTGGCTGGAGCTGTGTCGGTTCTGACTCTTTATTCGCTACCGCTGAACGTGAGTCTAAAAACATAGGTGGCTGTTGCGGCGTAGATGATTCTTGCACGTTGATGATGCGTCCCAGTCGTACACCGGCTGCTTGAGCGATACTTTGTGCTTTACTCTTTGCTTTCTTAATCGCTTCAGTTCGAGCTGTAGCTTCCAGTTTCTCTCGATCTTCGTCATCGATAGTAAAACTTACTCCTGAGACGACGTTTGCTCCAGTTGCCGTCGCAGCGTCCAGTGCTTTATTTGCCTTTTCGATAGGTGATGTTTTTACTTCTAGATTTTGTGATACGGTAAAGCCTTTTGGTGTTTGTGAGCCATTCGTATAATCATACTCCGGGTTGACGCTAACGTTGGTTGTTTTTATATTCTTTTCTTCTACACCAAGGCGTTTCATAGCTGCAATGATGGTGTTAGCCGCTTTATTCACCTGTTCTTTTGCTGCTTCTACAGTTGAAGCATTTTTTGTCACCCCCACAGTAAAGGTTGCGGTATCCGGAATTGCTGTCGCCTCCCCTTCCCCACTGGCAGCGAACATATCTGTTTTTGTTGTGGTAACACTATTGATGCTTAATGGAAGTGGTCCGAAGAGTTTTGCAAAAACATAGACTAAAATGAGGATAAAAAGGACAGTAAAAAAAGGAGCACGTAACTCTCGAAACATATCTTTATACTACAGTTTTAGTAAGGATGTGTCAATCAATATTTATGCTGCCTGACCTGAAGAAAGTCCAAATTTTTGTAATGCTTTTTCTCGCCATTCAGACATGCCGGTGACATTACTACTTGTTAAAATTAACTCTTGCCCCCGTACAATCCTTATATCCGCTTGTACAACACCGGTAAGTGCTTTTAGCGGTCTCTTTATATCTGTATAGACTTCTAATTCATCTCCTGCAAAGACATTCTGGTAGATCTCTGTTTCACCCAGTCCTACAAAAAGCGGAAGCACTCGTGGCATTCCTTGATCATCCAATAATTCCTGATCTCTTCCTGAGAACATATGCGCAAGTAATGCATGTGCCCCTACTTCAAATAGTTCGCTTCCCGGAAGCACACGTTCTCTCATTGTCGGATGGTCAGGTACCATTACCCTCAGTCCCTTTATTTCAATTGTTTCTTTATCACTTGTTTGACCGGTAATATCACCTCTAATCTCTCCGGAAAATAGTTCAGTATCTGTTTGGATATTACTGGGTACATAGAGAACTCTATTTCCCGGGAGTACAGCATTTTTAAATCTGATAGAGTTAAATCCTGTTAGCATACTTGGAAAATCTTCTGGGTAGCCTTCTTTTTTTAGTCCTGATCGAGCTAGTGTTTCATAGGATGAGCGAATAGCTGCAACGCCAGGAACAACTGTCCCAATTTCCGGTCTGAAATGACCTGGTGCATGATCTAGTGTGTAGTCAACAACTCCTGCTTCACTTCCATCCGGTCTTTTCGATAGTCCATTCAAATAAGACATGTTTTGTAAACGAGAGGTTAATGCGTGGGGTACCGTATATCTCCCTATTCCTTGCTCAGGATCAAAAGAATCAAGTCGTTGTGCCTCCTGGCTATAAACAATATTAAGAATGCTAAGAGTAGACTCGTCTTGTAAAAGACGTGCGGCTGATTGATCTGGAGCTTGAAAGCTCCTTGCGGCATCTGCGGGGTAGCGTGGGGTACCATCTGCCATAACTTGTTACAGACTATACAAAATTACGATTTAAATTGCAAGGGAGAAAGACTACGATCACCTTATTTTTTTGGATGAAGCTGGTTGTAGAACTGAATGAGCTGAGATACAAGATTATTCTCTTGGGTTTTCATTGCGAGTTCAGCTGTTTTTAGTTTCACTCCTTCATGAGAATAGTTATGTGAGCCGAAGAGCGCAGTCGTGTCATCGGTGATAAGAAGTTTGGCATGAATATTTGCGTTACTGTAGGTAATAGGAAATGCTCTGTTTTTCAGCATAATTTCCGCTTTATGGTAACCATTCACCAGCTTAAAAATACCGCCGACTGTTTTTATCGAAGGAGTAATAATCGATAGCTCAATTCCTTCCCTCCAACGCCTCGTTAGTGCTTTGAGAAATGCTCCTCCCGGTACGAACGCAGTTGCCAACAGTATTTTTTTCGACGCTGAAGTGACCATCTTTATTGCTTCATCCATAATGATTGAGGTATCTTCTGTTCCCGAATCGATAAAGAGTTCATCACCATTCTGAAATGTTTGGTAACTATTTTTTATTAAAGTTTTACTCTCTACAGAAAGAAATATGTCTATAAGTGTTTTTGCTATTTCTTGATCAGGAATACGAACCATAAAATCTTGAATATGAAAATACATATCCCGAAAATTTATGCCCCCTATCCAGGCTATATCATCAATTACCACAATCTTCATATGATTTCTGTTCCGAACCGGAAAAAGATGATCTGCTAGGTCTTGTGGTGGGTTAATAGCAGTTACTTTCCCGCCTGATTCCTCTAACTTTTTGAAAGTCTCTTCTTTCTGCTTTTTTGATTCACGTCTTCTCTCAGAGAGTTTTCCGAATGCGGGGAGATAGTTAAACACTCCCTCTGTGAGTAGGTAAGAATAGTAATCGACATTGAGCCTGGTATCGACTCCCCGTCCGGCCGCCTCTATCATCGATGAGAAGAGTCTGCCACTAAGTTTTTCCGGTTCTACCTCCATTGCTTGGGCAAAAAATCGGTGTTGTGCCTGCTTTGCCTTCTCTTCTACATCTTTGAGGAATTCGATGGGTGGTAAGACAGTGAAATCTAGGGTCGTTTTGTCCATCTTATGATTATACCAAGGAGTTAGTGCGGATTAACAGCTAAGCAATTAGGGAAGTATTGTTCCCGATCCGGGACTAGCGAGGAGTTTTCCGTTTTCAAAGACAGTGTTTCCATGAAGAACGACCTTAAGCACTCGTCCTTTTACCTTCCATCCATTAAAAGGTGACCATTTGCATTTGGTAAATAAGTCTTCGTTCTGTATTTCATAGGATGCTGCCGGATCGATCTCTACATACGTCTTTGTGTCCGTCGGTACTGCAAAGACGGTAGCCGGTCCCTCGTGACAGAGACGGATGATATTCTCTACAGTTAGTCGGTTCTCTGAGACTGCAGTCATGAGTAATGGCAGTGTTGTCTCAAGATTAGTTACACCATTTGGTGGATTATCGGACTGCTTTTCTGGTAACGTATGTGGCGCATGGTCTGACTCAATAAGATCGATGGCACTAAGGTGCTTCCAAAAAAAATCGACGTCTCCCCTACTCCTGAGAGGCGGCCGCATCTTTCCGAAAGGTCCGAGTATCCTTTCATCACCTTCCGTGAGAAAGAGATGATGTGGTGTTACACCACACGTTACAGGAAGTCCGGCATTTTTTGCATCGATTACTCGTTCGAGTTCATATCTTGAACTCATATGGCAGAGATGGATCTTTCGAGGATATTTTCTGACTACGTCAAGAACATCGTCGAAAGTTTTATCTTCAGCATGGACAAGAATAGGTTTTTTTTCTGGCCAGGCTTTAAATATCTTTTCCAGATGAGACTTATCCAGAAGAAAATTTCCTGTCGTTTGATTCAGGTATAACTTTAAGCCAAATACCTTGTCTGAGACCTTGGGGAATTCATCCAGATTATCTCCTAAAGACCCGAAGTAAAAGCCGATATCACTGACTGTTTTTTCTCGTGCTACTTTTACCTTCTCTTGAAGACGCTCAGCAGTCGTTATGGGAGTGGTATTATTCGGCATGTCTATGACAGTCGTAAATCCCCCTGCTAGGGCAGCAGAGGTGCCGGTGAAAAAATCTTCTTTTTCAGTCTGTCCCGGATCGCGAAGATGAACATGGGGATCAATGAGTCCTGGTAATTGTAAGACTGCCATGCAGACATAATACAATCTCGCGTAACAGATCGCAAGGTCTCTTAGACATGTGAGAGGGGTGATGCAGCACGGAGATCACTACGGATCGTTTGTACAGCATTTATTGCTTCTGGTGAGCTTATACCACTTCGAGGTTGCATAGCAAATTTTGGATCTTTTTGTATGAGGCGGTGTCTATATGCTCGAGAGATTGTATGAAGAATATCAGGTTTTTGTGGATTATCAGAGATAAGGCTATCCTCATCCCAGTAGTTAGGGTTTTCTCTTTCCGCTCGTGCTTCTTCTATGGGATTTTCAAGTGAGCCTTCTCTAGCCCGACGCCGTATTTGTAACGCGCTTATATCATCTGTGACTTGGACAAATCGTACTCCATATCTATAGTCGCCAGCAGTGAAGCGTATTAAGTCATCATCTGGTATATGAGAATCAGGGCTAAATCCATGTTCATGAAGCGCTATTTTATATGCAGGAAGTGCCTGTAGGATACCGGTTATATCTGCTTTTAGTTCTTGGGCAGTAGCGAGTACTTGAGAGGTTTCTTGTTCAGGTCCAGCTCCTGTTTGTTGCGTGCTTTTTACAATTGCCTCTGCCTCTTCAATGCCTCTTTTCGTTTCCTCTCGAAAATATTTTTTAGGGTCCTTTAAATAATCTGCAATGTCTGCATGAAGCGCCTCCTTTCCTTCTTGGTTGTTATCTTGGGACATAAAGTTACGATACCTGAAGTCAAGGAGAAGAGTCAAGGATTTATGCTGCCATCAGAGCAGCGATTGCCGCTCCGTCAAGTCCGATATTCTGTGTTGGGCTGACGCTTTCGGTATAAATAACATGTGGTTTATAGCCCAAATTCGCTTCAAGAATCTGTTCTACTCGCTGCCCAAAGTGCGGTACCCGGAATGCACCGCCATGGAGAAGATACGCCGTTCCCTCAGCGTCCCCCTTCATATCAAACACATCCGCGAATCCCAAAAGTCCCATTGCAGTACCGGTTGTTGCATAGTCATAGAGTTGTAGTGCAACATAATCTGCATACTTTAACAGTTTTGCGATTTCTCTTCCATCAAGTTTCTCCCCTTGTATTCGCTCCCATAAACGTTCAATTCCTGCCCCACTCGCTGCTACTTTTTCGAGACAAGTAAATGTTGCGCCATTGACGCCACATGCTTCAGCGTACTCTTCATCAAAGGGATTAATCATCGGATCAGCCGGTGTGTGTCCCATCTCAGCTGCATAAATCTCTCCATCTTTCCACACTGCTCCTCCCCACCCTCCTCCATTAATACCGACGATAACATTTCGAGTATGTGGTGAGAGATCAACAGCAGCGACTGCACTTCCCATCGTTACAGCTACGGCATCATTGGCAACAGCATTGATGCCTAAATTTGCGAAATCGCCAGCATACCTGTCTTGCATAGCTTTCTTTAAGATAGGAAGATTTGGCAATTCAATTATTCGTGTTCCATCTACAGGACCTGCGATTGATAGTCCCACAGGCATACGGCTCTCTGCGAGCACTTCAAGAAAATCAAGATACTTAGCTTCCTCTCCCTTTCGTGCTTCCATACTATACGGACCGTAGTTATACTGAGGTGAAAGAGTATTGTTATCGATAGCATATTCTTGCGATACAAATTTATCCCCACCGATATCGATACCGATAAAATGTTTCCCTTGTATTTCTGGATCATGAAGCCTGTCAAGCGCCGCAGAGGGGTCAAAAAACCCCGCATGACGGACAAAAACACTCTCCGGTGTATAGCGAGCCATTTGTTCAGGAGTAAACAAAGGAGGAGGTTTTACTAAAAGAAGGTCAGAGGCATCAATAAATCGTGGCGATTCTGCTTGTTGTGACATCTTACTGCTGGATACTAAGTCAAACAGGTCAATTTGTCAAGCTAATTGAATTACTACACATATTCGTCCCAGGGTTTAATTGTTAGATCACTGAGCTTTTTTTCAGATATTGCTTTGAGAAATAGCTCGGCTTTTTGCAGATTTGTGAGCAGCGTAATGTTGTGATCAACAGCGTTTCGTCGTATGAGGTAGCCATCAGTTATCTCATCTTGTGTGTAGGTCTCTGAAATGTTAATAGCCAGATCTATTTTTCCTCTCTGAAAGACTTCCAGCACATTTGGTGACTTTTCTTCATGTACCTTGTAGAGCCGGTGTGTCTTAACACCACTTTTCTGTAGGAACTCGGCAGTTTTTTCGGTGGCATAGATCGGGAGGTCCAATGCCAGAAGATAGCTCGCGCTATCGATAAAGTCCAGTTTATTTTTCTCAGTACCGATACTGACAAATATGCCTTTTTTCGGGATTTTTCCCCCGACTGACAAGAATCCCTTTAGGAATGCTTCTTCCACGTCTTCACCAAAGCAGGCTACTTCCCCGGTGGAAGCCATCTCGACGCGAAGCACAGGATCCGCTCCGGTCAAACGCGAGAATGAGAACTGTGCTACTTTTACCGCAACTGCAGGAATATGGGTCTGAATTGGTTTTTGTTTTACTTTGAAAAATGCATTCACCGCGAGACCAACAAAGTCTGTACCAGTTACTTTCGAGATGAAAGGAAGCGTTCGTGAGGCCCGAAGGTTAATTTCAATAACCGAGACATTATTATCCTTTGCGAGGAATTGGATATTAAAAGGTCCGCTGATGCGAAGCGCTTTAGCGAGTTTACTTGAGATATCTTCGATCACTTTTTTCCGCTCTGTAAAGATTCTTTGCGGTGGTAAGACTATCGTTGCATCGCCTGAGTGAACACCCGCATTTTCGACATGCTCTGATATGACTGACGCTAATACGACACCTTCTTGTGCCACCGCATCAAACTCAATCTCCTGTGCATCCTCGATAAATTTAGAGACGGTAATAGGATACTCATGTGATACGAGTGTCGCTTCTTCTGTGTATCTGGTGAGTTCCTCTAACGTATGACAGATGCGCATGTAGGCTCCTGAGAGGACGTAGGATGGTCTTAAGAGGACTGGGAACCCAACTCGTTCACAGAACTTCTTTAGTTCGTCTAGAGTGCGCAGTGTTTCCCATTCAGGTTGGATGACATTGAGTTTATCAAGAAGCTTTGAAAACTTACTCCTATCCTCTGCCCTATCGATATCGATGGGGTCAGTACCTAATATAGTACAGCCATACATTTTTAAGGAGTGCGCACGATTATTCGGTGTCTGTCCACCCACAGAGATAATAATGCCGTGAGGATTCTCAAAATCATAAATGTCGGCAATACGCTCAAACGTAAGCTCTTCAAAGTAGAGCCTATCTGAAACATCGTAGTCGGTGGAAACAGTTTCGGGATTACAGTTGATCATGATAGATTTCTTCTTATGTTTTTTCAGGGAGAGTGCCGTATTAACGGTCGTCCAGTCAAATTCTACAGATGAGCCAATTCGGTAAGGGCCAGAGCCTAATACCATAACACCTTCTTTTTTAGTGGGCTCAACATCGAAATGGTCTCCGTTATAAGTCATATACAAGTAGTTAGTTTTTGCGGGGAATTCTCCGGCAAGGGTGTCAATTTGGAAAACTGATGGTACGATGCCCAGACGTTTTCGTAAAGATCGTATTTCGAGTCCTGTTTTGCCGACAAGCATGCCAATCCGTTTGTCTGAAAAACCGAGCTGCTTCATGCGTAGTATATTTACTTTCGACAGGTCTTTTTTCTTGGCTAGGGATTTTTCCTCATCGACGATTGATTGAATTCGATGCAAAAACCACGGATCAATGCCGGAAAGTTTGTGGATTTCTTCCAGTGGGATATTCTTATAGAATGCTTTTGAGAGAGCAAACATGCGATACGGCGTTGGGTGACTGAGTATCTTTTTTGTATCAGCGATGTTTCCATTGGTGAGCATACGTTCATTGACTGCTCCTTCGAATTCAAGATCGAGCATGCGAATCGCTTTTTGATATGCTTCTTCAAAGGTTCTTCCAATTGCCATTACTTCACCCACCGATTTCATGCTGCTTCCAATGGTGTCTTCGGCGCGTCTAAACTTATTGATATCCCAGCGAGGAATTTTCACGGTTACGTAATCGAGTGCGGGTTCGAAACAGAACTGGGTAGCCTTGGTCACCTTATTTTCCAGTTCGGTGAGTTTTTTTCCAAGGCTCAATTTGGCTGCAACGTATGCCAGCGGGTATCCGGTAGCCTTACTTGCTAAAGCAGAGCTTCTTGAGAGTCGCGCATTGAGTTCTATGACCGAGTAGTCCAAGGGATATGAAACATTGGTATCTTCATTTTTTCTTTCGGTATTTTTCGGCTTTGGGTTAAGGGCAAATTGGACATTACACTCCCCTACTATCTTAAGAGAACGAACGATTGAAATAGCGATATTTCGTAGCTGATGATACTCAAAATTTGTCAGGGTTTGGCTAGGTGCTATAACGATCGACTCACCGGTATGGATACCAAGTGGATCCATATTTTCCATGTTACAGACAGTCACACAGTTGTCCGCGATATCACGAACGACTTCGTACTCTACTTCTTTATAGTGATGGAGATATTTTTCGATGAGGATTTGGGGTGCGAACGCGAATGCCTTTTCAGCGATACTGAGTAAATCTTTTTCTGAATACGCGATACCTGATCCTTGTCCACCGAGAGCAAATCCTGCTCGAAGCATAACGGGGTATCCCATTTCCTCGGCTATTTTTTGTGCTTCCTTGATCGTCTTTGCAGCATGGCTTGGTGCAGTAGCTACGCCAATTTTTTTCAGATGGTTCGCAAATTTTTGCCTATCTTCTGATAGTCGTATCGCTGAGACTGGTGTTCCCAAGACTGCTACATCATGCTTTTTAAGTACACCGTTCTTATCAAGGGCTAGACCACAGTTGAGCGCTGTCTGTCCACCAAAAGAGAGTAAAATACCGTCAGGTTTTTCTTTTTCTATGACCTGCGTAACAAAATATTCATTAACAGGCAGGAAATAGACTCGATCAGCCAGAAACTTTGACGTTTGAATTGTGGCAATATTGGGATTTACTAAAACCGTTTTGATGCCTTCCTCTTTGAGCGCCTTAATGGCCTGACTCCCTGAGTAATCGAATTCTCCGGCCTCTCCAATCTTCAATGCGCCAGAGCCGAGGATAAGTACCTTATTATATTTAGTTTTCATTGTTTGCTTTTTACTTTGCTTAAGTAGAAATCAAAAATCCATTCGGTATCGACCGGGCCTGGTGTTGCCTCTGGATGGAACTGGACAGACATGAACGGTAATGTAGCGTGAATAATACCTTCATTCGTATTGTCATTTGCATTGGTAAACCAGGTTTTAAAGCCGGGTGGTAGATCACTTACCTCAAAGCCGTGATTTTGCGTGGTGATAAAGCAGCGAGCCGAACCTTCCATCTGACAAGGTTGATTCTGGCTTCTGTGTCCGAATTTTAGCTTCTTGGTATTTCCTCCGGCTGCTAAGGATAGGAGCTGATGGCCTAAGCAAATGCCAAGAAGCGGTATTTTTTCTTCAAGAGCCCGTTTGGTAATAGCGATTGTTCGATCGGCATACTTTGGATCACCTGGTCCATTGGAAATAACAATACCCTCTATCTCAGAGCGTAACCCCTCTTCTTGTAAGAGTTCGCGGAGATGATCAGCGTTTTGTTTAACAAATGGATCGTAATCCCACGGTACCATAACGACATTCGCGCCACGCCTTTGCATGCACTGAATCATATTCCTCTTCCCACCACAGTCGACATAGACGATATTTTTACTTTTTGCCGGATTAGAAAAACTTTTTAACATTAAGATATTTTTTATACTTACTTGAGCGACGAGATTTTCTTTATTTGGATCGTAGTACGGAATATCATTTCCAAAAACTATTTTCCCGAGCATAGATCCTTCATCACGAAGTTTTTCTGTAAGATTGCGTGTGTTCTTTACTTCAAGAGCCGGAAT
>Ga0080064_1000731_pt1 | contig 79774 bp, 83 predicted proteins | sample Subgrocontami54m_FD_69260 | JGI IMG/M metagenome (GOLD analysis project Ga0080064, IMG submission 69260) | Subsurface groundwater microbial communities from S. Glens Falls, New York, USA - GMW46 contaminated, 5.4 m (SPADES assembly) (version 2) ... | reverse complement strand
CAAAAGTAAAAGTATCTGATGAAGAGTTCAACGCTCTCAACATTATACGTGATTCATTTCATGGAGAATGGAACTACACCATTAAACCGCAAAATGATCATGTTACTGATGGATGACCCCTTAGGCGTCATTGGCTGACTTAGCCGCAGCCTCTGCTGAGGCCACGTCGCACTTAAAACCGTTTTGCTCGAGACGATCTCCCAGCCTGTTGATGACCAGTGTTACATTGTCGATGGTGGAGGCGTAGCCCATAAGGCCGATACGCCATATCTTGCCTCTCAGCGCTCCTAGTCCACCGCCTATCTCTATTCCATCGTTGTTCAACAAGGCGCCCCTGATCTTGGAGTCGTCCACGCCGTCCGGGACCAGTACAGAGGTCAAGGTCGGCAGTCTATGGTCCTTTTCGGCGAAAAGCTGTAGACCGAGAGCTTCGAGACCAGCCTGTAGGGACTTTGCGTTTCTCTCATGCCTGAGAAACCGCTCCTCAAGACCCTCTTCCTGCACTATACGCAGCCCCTCATATAAAGCGTAGATCATAGTCATAGGTATGGTATGGTGGTAGATGTGGTTGTCTCCCCAGTAGTTTTCCAGCAGCTTGAGGTCAAAATAAAAGCTCTGCACCGGCTTCTGCCTGGAGCTTATCGAACCGACTGCTGCCGGACTAAAGGTCACCGGCGATAAGCCTGGTGGACAGCTAAGGCACTTTTGGGTGCAGCTATAGCAGGCGTCTATGCCGGTAGCATCTACGTTCAGATAGCAGCCACCGAGGGATGTGACAGCATCCACAAGGAACAAGGCATCGTGTTCGTGAGTCAGAGCGCTGATCTCCTCCAGAGGCTGGAGTATCCCTGTTGACGTCTCAGCGTGTACTACGGCTACTGCTTTGGTCTTTGTGCTACCTGATAGGGCCTTTTTTATCGCATCGGCCGCGATAGCCTTTCCCCACTCTGCCTCCACAGGAACTACCTCGGCTCCGCAGCGCACCGCCAGGTCCGCAAGCCTCGATCCAAAAAGGCCGTTCACTCCAACGACGACCTTGTCTCCCGGCTCGACGATATTGCACATTGCAGCTTCCATGCCGGCAGAGCCGGTGCCGGAGATTGGAAAGGTCATAGAGTTTTGAGTCTGGAACACCCAGCGCAGAAGCTCTTTGACGTCGTCGAGCACTTTAAATAGCGTTGGGTCCAGATACCCTACTACTGGCTGCGTCATAGCCTTATACACTCTTGGATGAACATTACTAGGACCAGGCCCAAGCAGGACCCGTTCTGGCATATTGAGCTCGGGAGATCGTTTTATATAGGGTTCTGTAGACATATCCGCTCCTTAAATGGCTACTTGGAATTCTGTTGGATACCCTGATGTAGGCGACGACTCTCAGGATGTAGTCTACGACCTTCATCTCTCATAGTCCCTTATAATTCAGGACTTGGCGTAATACGTGATGGACTTCAACAAGGTCATCTTGGTCTTTCATCACCTGGTCAATGTCTTTATAGGCTGTTGGAATTTCGTCTAATAATTGCTTTGCGTCCTTAAAGTTCCAGACCTTGCCGGCCATCATCTCCCTCAGGTCATCTTCAGTATGCAGCTTCTTGGCCTGAGTGCGGCTCATTGCCCTACCAGCTCCATGAGCGCACGAAAAGTAACTCAGCGGATTGCCCTTGCCTTTGACGATGTAGGACTTAGCGCCCATGCTTCCAGGGATTAGCCCCCAATCGGTAAGGCCAGCCCTGATAGCGCCCTTCCGAGTCACCCACAGCTTTACGCCGTTATGCGTCTCCTGGACTGCGTAGTTGTGGTGGCAGTTGATACGGCGATCCTCCTTGCCGAAGCCAACAAACCTAAAGAAGCCCCTAAGAGCGGTGTCCATCATCTGTGCCCTAGAGTCATAGGCGTATTGTTGAGACCACAGCATATCTCCGATATACTCATTAAACTCTGGCGTATCCTGCATGAGATAGGCTAAGTCTCTGTCCTCGAGGACTAGTCCAGCATGTTCGATTACCTGCTTTGCTTTTCGGATATGGCCTACTGCCAGTTGGTTGCCAATGCCTCGGCTGCCGCTGTGCAGGATAAGCCACACGGTATCTGTGTCATCCAGGCAGACCTCAAAGAAATGATTGCCGGAGCCAAGACTACCGAATTGCTCTAGGGCTGTCTGTACCTGCTTCTCACTCAGTTCCGAGGCTGGCGGGTGTGTTGCCATCCACTCTCTTGCTGCATCGGAGATATTGGCATGACCTTTCCCAACGCCAGCGGGAATGTCTCTGGCAACTTGAGGAAGATATAATTCCAGGTTGTCGGGCAGATGCTCCCCGCCCAAATCTGTCTCAACCGCAATCATCCCACAGCCTAAGTCCACGCCGACAGCAGCGGGAATGATCGCGGATCGCGTGGCAATAACCGAGCCGATAGTTGCGCCCGCTCCCAAATGGGCATCAGGCATAAGAGCTATAGGGTCTTCGACAATCGACAGCCTGCTAGCCCTAAGCGCTTGCTCTAAAGTGCCTTCATCGATGATAGAAGCCCAGCTTCTCAGCTTGTCCGTTACTATATTCACTTCGTCTCTACTCCGCCGCCAAAATACGCCTAGACCCTGCTTAACTGCAAATATTCTGGCAGCCCAAGCGCCGGTACAGCAAAGGGCTTTCCAGTCCTGACATTAATCACAGGGGTGTAATACTGCTCTTTAGATATCAAATGGATTATAATACACTCTGGCAATACGCTGCACGAAAGCGCCAAAAGAAAAGCAGCTCGACTAGCTCTCGCATTGGCGACGCCATAGGCGCCTGTCCTTCGGCAGTCGCCGCAGCGACTCGCCTTCGGAGAGAGTCGCCTTCGGAAACAGTATAAGGAGTATATTAATAGTGGCAGATGTACACAGTCCCACTGAGCAAGACAACTACCCGACTAATATTAGCCAATTGCTTTATGCAAACATTGATATAGTATCTCACGTACGAAATGTTCTGACAGCTAGACAGAAGTCCTATATCAGTGATCTCTCGAAAAAGCCGTCTGCTGTTTTGCTCCTTCTCTATCAAAAAGACGGGGAATACCACGTCATGTTTACAGTGAGAACATCTCTTGTAGAAGACCACAAGGGAGAGATTTCCTTCCCAGGAGGAGCATTTCATGATGGCGAGGATGCTACTCTTCAGGAGACCGCGATACGTGAGAGCTTCGAGGAAATTGGAATCTTGCCGGACAACGTAGAGATACTTGGCGAGCTGGATGACATGCTGACGCGCTCCAATTACATCATAAGTCCGTTCGTAGGTGCTCTAAAACAGCCGCAAGTGTTCAATCCCTTCGAAATAGAGGTAGCGGAGATCTTAGAGGTCCCTCTAAGGGTGCTTCTATCGCCAGACAATACAAAATACGGAGAGACCCACCCTGTTACCTATGCTGGCCGGCAGGTCCCAGGTGTTTATTATCATCACGAGGGTTATGTGGTCTGGGGCGCAACGGCTAGAATGCTACAGCAGTTTCTCAATATATGCTTTCCTCATGTAAACATTGATAAATAGTTGGACCATTGTGTGCCGATTATATATGCCCGTGTGTTATTAAGTTGGAGTAAAGCTGTTACTCTAATCTCTTGCTCCAATACAGGATGAACAAGCTACTCCACCCGAGAACAACATTAAAAGCGGAGAAGGTATTATGGGAATATTAGATGGTAAGATCGGGGTGGTCTACGGCATTGCCAATCAGCGGAGCATTGCCTGGGGGATCGCCCAGGCTGCGGCCAGAGAAGGCGCCACCCTGGTCATTACCTATCAGAACGATAGATTTGAAAGCTCTGCCAAAACTCTGGCAGAGAGCCTTCCTAACGCCAGTACCGCACAATGCGACGTGGAATCAGACGAAGATATCGCTGAGGTATATCACAATATTGAGCGCGAACATGGTCGTTTAGACTTTGTGGTGCACAGCGTGGCCTTTGCTCCAAGGGAAGACCTGACAGGAAAGTTTATAGACACCAGCAGACAGGGCTTTGCTACTGCGCTAAGCATAAGCGCTTACTCTTTAATAGCCGTCTCCAGACCGGCTATACCACTGATGACGGATGGAGGCAGCATTATTACCCTTACTTTCTCAAGTCAGCGGGTATTCCCTGGCTATAATATTATGGGCGCCGCCAAGTCTGCCCTGGAGTCTATAGTCAGATATATGGCAGTCGATTTGGGGCCACAAGGGATCAGGGTCAACGCGGTTTCGGCTGGACCTACAGAGACTACGGCTGCCAGAGGTATCCCAGGATTTATGGCCATGCGCTCCGTGGCCCGAGAGCGCGCTCCTCTAGGACGCAACACTAATATCTCTGAGATCGGTGATGCCTCTATATTTCTATTGAGCGATCTGTCTCGAGCGATTACCGGAGAGGTTATGTTTGTAGACTGCGGGCTTAACGTGATGGGAGGATAGTGGCTAAAATTGTTTTCCTATAGCCACTTTATCCTCTTGAACATCGCGGCCAGCACGCCACCTACAACCAGCATAAGCATGAGGGCAAAGGGATAGCCCAAGGGCCACTCAAGTTCTGGCATATAAGTAAAGTTCATACCGTAGATGCCAGCGATAAGGGTTACGCTCATCAAGATAGCGGAAATTGATGCGAGCGCCTTCATGACCTGGTTCAAGCGTGCGGATGTCATCGACAGGTAGGCATCCAGAGCGCTGGTGAGAAGGTCCTGGTACATGGTTATGTTGTCCAGGATGCGGACACAGTGATCGAAGATGTCCTGGAAATAGACGGTGCTGCTGTCCTCTATCAACGGGAGGTCTCGGCGGGCCAGTATAAGGAGTAGGTCTCTTTCAGGGGCGATTATTCTTCTCAGCGCGAGCAGCGTTTTTTTCACCTTGAAGATGCTTTGGAGCGTAGTAGTGTCGTTCCGCTCGAAAATCGCTTCCTCTAGTTCCTCTATCCTTTCAGCAATATGGTCCGTAATAGGGAAATAGCCATCCACCACTGTGTCCAGAATAGCGTGTATCAGCGCTCCTATTCCAGTGGCAACCGCTCCTGAGTTCCGCTGCCAGCGCTCCGAGACCTCTACCAGCTCTGGGATTTCTCCTATGTGTGAAGTGACTACATAGTTCTCACCAATAAAAAGGTCTAATTCTTGTAGTTTAATCTCGTCAGTCTGGTAGTCTACTCGCGCCGCGTAGAAGACAACAAAGTAAAAGTTGTCATAACTGTCCACTTTAGGACGTTGATGCGACTTGGAAGCGTCTTCCAACGCTAGGTCGTGGAAATCAAATTCTTCTTTAAGAATACGAAAGTCTGATTCAGATGGGTCCTGAATGTCTATCCACAGCCTGTTAGACTTTTCTTTAAGAAGGGAGTCTATATTCTCCAGAGCTATCCCATTGCTGAAGGCTCCAGACTTTTGTTGCAAAACAGCGGTAATCAAGGTAGGAACTTGTACTGGGGTATGATGGGTTTATACTTTAAAGTAGTCAAGGAGTGTTGCCTCTATCAATCATCATAAGTAGATTTAGAAAGATTATAACATAGGCCTAGTTGAAGGTAAGAGATTTAATATGTATCATGGGATTTAAGTGGCATAAGCATAGTTATGAATTGGCATTAAATTCTTGTAAATGGAGATGCCGTATGTCAGGACACTCTAAATGGAGCTCAATCAAAAGACAAAAGGGTGTTACAGACGCCAAAAGAGGCCAGCTTTTCACTAAGCTGGGCCGAGAAATAACAATAGCCGCCAGGAATGGCGGAGGAGACTCAGCGGCCAACTTTAGGCTGAGACTCGCGGTACAAAAAGCCCGGGCTGAGAACATGCCCAATGAGAACATTGAAAGGGCCATCAAGAAGGGTATTGGTGAGGGTGAAGCTGCAGCTTTAGAGGAAATCACCTATGAAGGATATGGTCCAGGTGGCGCTGCGATCATCGTAGAGGCTATGACTGATAACCGCAATCGCACCGCAGCCGAAGTAAGAAGCACGTTCTCTAGAAATGGCGGGTCACTAGGTGAGAGTGGCTGTGTCGCCTGGCAGTTCGAGTCAAAGGGAATTATTTTGACGGCCTTACAGAGTGACGCCGAGCAGGTAGCGCTCGTGGCAATCGATGCAGGGGCAGATGACGTTATAATTGAGGAAGACTCTATAGAAGTGTATACGGTCCCTGAGGATATAGATACAGTGCGTCAGGCATTAGAGGGTAATGAAGTGCCTGTTCAGTCCGCAGAGGTTACTCTGCTCCCAACCAACACGCTGGAATTGGATGCGAAAGAGGCTGCCCAGACCTTGCGGCTTTTGGAAAGACTTGAAGAGCTTGATGACGTGCAGCGGGTCTACACTAACGCCATATTCCCAGCAGAAGTAGCAGCAGCAGGATAAATTATAAGGGTTAAGAGCCTTTTAATATTTACTATTGTCGGCGGCTTACGCTTAGCGGTATTATGGTATACCTTGTTGGCCTGCCTGAGGCAGGTTGCATTAGCAGCCAGAGGTTACAAGTATGCATGCCGCTACTCATCAAAATGAGAGTTTAAACTCATCTAATATCTGGATGCGCAGGTTTTATTGGGTCCTGACCATACTGGCGGACGCAGTAATAGTAGCTATTGGAATTCAGAAATACTACTTAGAGCCTATAGATAGCCCGTATCCCTTTGTATTCATAACAAATCTGCTATCTCTTCCGCCTTCGCCCCAACTCAACGGTCTATTGACCTTTTTAGCTATTGGCGCAACTCCTGTCGCTGCCTTGCTGATGCTGGTTAACAGCATGTCTGTCTTAGTCCTAAAGAAAGGATCAAACAACACAATCAGGCTGGCTATCGGGGCTTTTTGCACCTCTGTAGGTTTTAGCTTCATAGCCACTCTGGTCGTCTATGCGCTGCGGGCCCCAGACGTATTAAACTGGTATAAAGAGATACCTGCCACTTTTGTACACCTGTTTATCGCTGGTAGAGGTCTTTGGCTAGTAGCTGATGTATCTCCCCTGTATGGCCCGGTAATTTCAGGACTGTGGATAGCAGCCAGCACGCTTTGGCTAATCTTAGTAGCTATTCCGCAGCACCCCTGGCTTGTGGTGTGGGTTGATACTGTAAGAGATTTGCTCGGTAGAGGATAAGTTTGAAAGGACACTATGGGAATTTTTACTCATCCTATCACTATATTTAGTCAAGAGGGCAGGTCTGAAACATTGGAGGGCCTGGTAGATACTGGGGCTATATTCACGGTTGTTCCGACACCGATCCTAAACAGGATGGGCGTGTACCGCTTTCGTACCGTACCAATAAAACTTGCAAACGGTCATATTGAGCAATGGCCTCTTGCCCAAATAGAGGCAGAGATAGATGGGCAAAGGATGCCTATATTTTGTCTGTTTGGTTCTACCGAGGCGCCACCACTCATTGGGGCGCATACTTTAGAGGCGTTTCTTTTGATGGTTGATCCTGTTGAACAAAAACTAGTGCAAAAAGAGGCTTACTTGATGTGAGAGTCTATGCCAAATTTGGCCTCAAGGAATTGTAGGTATGAAATTCACGTTCACTATTATGATTTTTAAAGAAGATAAGTTTTATGTTTCTCACTGTCTCGATCTTGGTGTAACTAGCCAGGGTATGAGTTTAGAGGAGAGTATTGAAAACCTTAAGGAGGCTGTAAGCTTATATCTCAAAGACGAAGATATCAAGGACTTAGTGCCTGCTTCAGAGATGTCTCCCGTTCTAACTACTATAGAAGTTACTGTTTAGGTGAACAGATGCAGAAAAACAAACGAAAGCTGAGCCAGAAAGAGAAGGAAGAGTTAATCGGTATCCTCCTCAATAAGTACCTAATAGATAAAGATGGTCTACAAAGAGCATTGCCTGAGTTAGTTCAGCGACTGGATATTATTTTTCCACGTGCAAGAGAGGTAGAGAATACTCCTCCGCCTATTAGACTTACAGAACTGGAACTCTCGACTGCGCGGACAATACTTGAAAAAGTCTTAAACGCCCTGGATAGTGGTGTAGTTTCAAAAGAACAAGCCTTAATAGGCTTGGAATCATGGGCGGTCTTGGTCTGCGGTGGTTCCGACTTCGATTACTTGTACCAGCAGGAAGAGAAACTATGGCAACTGATAGAAAAGGCCACGGGACGTGATCTGCGATCTCGTACTAAATCATATAGGAAGACGTTTCAGGATAGAGAAGCTGCGAGACCTGTAAAAATATTACGAGGTCTGACTTTTCAGCTTACTCAGGACATGAGGCTATCAGGCATCATTCTAGATGCCGCTGAATTACGCAAGCGACAGAAAGCCCTATCCTTTGTTGGTATTGCTGCGGACAGCGCCACTGATGTAGCAGCGCGCCATGACGATTACCTCTTTGAGATTTACAGCCATGACTAGGCCCATAGTTAGTGACACATCAGCAATCTACGCCTTAGTGTCAACTGTTGACGACTTTCACCAAGTAGCCTCTACTACATATACACACCTCGTTGATGAGCGCGTTGAGCTATTTATTACCTCCTACATTCTTTTAGAGGCGTATGCTTTGATACAAAGGAGGCTCGGTTTTGCAACCCTCGCCACTTTTGTGAGCGGCATGCAAGAGTCAATGAATGTTGTTTGGATAGACTCAGATATGCACCAGGAAACCTGGAATGCCATAGCCTCCAGAGACGGGAGAGGCCTGAGCTTTGTAGACTGGTCTACAATAGTTGTTGCCAGGAGGTTAGACGCTGAGATCTTCACCTTCGATTCCGATTTCTTGCGAGAGGGTATTCGCGTAATTCCTTAATAAAAAAGAGAGAGCATATGACAGAATTTCGACTTGCATCTGAATTTCAGCCTATGGGAGACCAGCCAGAAGCTATAGATAAACTGCTGGAGGGGATTGACCGCGGCTATAAGTACCAGACCTTGCTCGGAGTAACCGGCTCCGGGAAGACCTTTACTATGGCCAATGTAATAGCCAGGCTCCAGCGTCCTACCCTCATTCTGGCTCCGAATAAGACTTTGGCGGCGCAGCTTTATCAGGAGTTCAAAGACTTCTTTCCGGAAAACGCTGTAGAGTTTTTTGTTTCCTACTATGATTACTACCAGCCAGAGGCCTATATACCACGTACCGATACGTACATCGAGAAGGACGCAGATATCAACGAGGAGATCGACAAGCTGCGCCATGCGGCCACCAGCGCGCTCTTTCAGCGCCGGGACGTTGTCATAGTGGCCTCGGTGTCCTGCATCTACGGCCTGGGCTCGCCGGAGGAATACCGCAGCTTTGTACTGTCCTTGAGTCGTGGACAAACGATGCGCAGAGAGCAGATCACCCGTCGGCTGGTGGATATGCAGTACGAGCGCAACGATATGGACTTCAGCAGAGGACGCTTCCGAGTCCGGGGTGATACTTTGGAGGTGCTGCCGGCTTATGAAGAGTTGGCGGTTAGGGTAGAGTTTTGGGGCGATGAGATAGAGCGCATAGTTGAGGTCGATCCTTTGACCGGCGAGGTGCTGTCTCAAAAAAATAGCATCGACATCTATCCGGCCAAGCACTTCGTGACCAGCCGTGACAAGCTGATGGATGCGATAGAGGACATAAAACTGGAGCTAGAGGATAGGATAAAGTTCTACACTCAGGATAATAAGCCGCTTGAGGCCGAGCGGCTGTGGAACCGCACCATGTATGATCTGGAGATGTTGAGGGAGGCTGGGTATTGTGCCGGAATTGAGAACTACTCCCGGCATTTAGCCAGACGCGCCCCGGGCAGCACGCCTTCAACACTGTTGGACTATTTTCCTTCCGACCTCCTCATGTTTATCGACGAGTCACACCTTGCGGTCCCCCAGGTGCGTGGAATGTACGGTGGCGACATATCGAGAAAGCGGACTCTGATCGACTTTGGCTTTCGCTTGCCCTCTGCTCTGGACAACCGGCCCCTTAACTTCGATGAGTTCGAGGGACATATGAAGCAGGTGGTCTACGTGTCGGCAACTCCGGGACCTTATGAGTATCAGAAGAGCCAGCAGATTGTAGAGCAGATCATCAGACCAACCGGCCTTCTGGACCCCACGATAGAGGTAAAGCCTACCAGGGGACAGATAGACGACCTGATGCATGAGGTCAAGGAGAGAGTGGGCCGAGGAGAGAGAGTCCTTGTAACAACCCTCACCAAGCGCATGGCAGAGGAGCTTGCTGATTTTCTAAAAGAGATGGGAATCAGGACCCATTATCTGCACTCCGATATCGATACTATGGGACGTGTAGAGATTTTGCGAGACCTGAGAATGGGCGTGTATGACGTTGTAGTTGGCATCAACCTCTTAAGAGAAGGTCTGGATCTGCCGGAGGTAAGTCTGGTCGCCATCTTGGATGCTGACAAGGAGGGATTCCTTCGTTCTTCTGGATCCCTCGTCCAGACTATGGGCCGCGCCGCGCGCCACATAGATGGTCATGCCATTATGTATGCAGATAGGATCACGGACTCGATGCGTACCGCTATGGGAGAAACTGAGCGCCGGCGAAAGATCCAGGAATTATACAACCGTGAGCATGGAATTACCCCCCAGGGGATCCGTAAGGCAATACGAGATATCACTGAGCGAGTCAGAGTCTTAGGTGAGGAAAAAGCAGGATATCGAGTCGGCCCTGGGATTGGCAAAGACCTGCCCAAGGATGAGATAGTCCGCTTGATCAAGGAGTTGGAGTCCCAAATGAAGGTGGCAGCCAAGGACCTGGAGTTCGAGCAAGCTGCTATTTACAGAGACCAGATCCTGGAGCTGCGCCGAACCCTCGCGTTGTATGACGACGAAAAGATTGTACGCGCTGGAGAAAAGCTCTCGCGTCCTAAAGTAAGATGATATCCCAAATCAGGGAAAAGTCTCCCCATTGGGGAGCTTGGCTGAACCAACACTTTTTAAGTCTCCCCCCTACGTTGACATATACCATACTTTCCTGCATGATTGTTCTGTTTTCAGGCCTTTGCAAAGTCTATTAATCGAAGATATCGAAGATGCTCGATCTATCGGCATTCGATTTATAGGTAAGGAACAAATATGATGACAGGTCCCAAACGGGTGCTCGTCGTAGAGGATGATGATAGCATCCGACACGTTATCGAGATAATTCTTTCCGCCGAGGGCTATGAGGTCACGACCGCGCCTGACGGCCAGGCTGCACTTGACTCCATACAGCGCTCTCCACCTGATGTAATACTGCTGGACATGAAAATGCCCCGAATGAACGGTATGGAGTTCGCGGAGGCTTACCGGCGAGCACAAAGCTCTCCCGCGCCTATTGTTGTATTTACAGCGTTAGAAAGTCCTGAACAGTGGGCACAAGAGATAAAGGCAGACGCATACCTAGCTAAGCCCTTTGAGCTGAACAACCTTCTGCAAGTAGTGCGGCAGTATGCGAACTGTAACTGAATTTTAGAAATTATCGAGAGCCAATTCTCCCTCCCCGCCGCGGGAGGGAGTTAGAGGGAGGGGGAGTAAGTCTCTATCCCAACTGCCGTTACTAGATGAACTAGCAAGTGCTTTCTTGCCAGGGACCAGAGGAGAATGGAATGGAATGTCTTTCTTGCGGTCAGCGCAACCCTGCCGAAGCCCGGTTCTGCATGTCCTGCGGCGCTGCAACCGTGCGGACCTGTCCCTCCTGTAACACCGAGCTCCAGCCGGAAGCCCGGTTCTGCATCTCCTGTGGCGCGCGCCTCGGTGAGGGCGAGATCACCTCGCCCCTACAACAATCGACAACCACACAGACCGCTGCTCCCTCTTCTACTCAGCCCACTTCATTCGTCAATGGCCGCTACCAGGTTAAGCGCTTTCTTGGCGAAGGCGGCAAGAAGAAGGTATACCTGTCCGATGACACTGTACTGGACCGGGACGTAGCCTTTGCCACGATCAAGACCGAGGGGCTGGATGAGGTTGGCCGCCAGCGGATTCGACGCGAGGCACAGGCTATGGGAAGACTTGGCTCTCATCCTCACATAGTCACCGTCTTTGAATTAGGTGAATTGGAAGACGGCCAGCCCTACATGGTGACAGAGCTTATGGAAGGCGGCGACGTTGAGGCCCTCATCAAGAAGGCACCGGACCATAAGCTGACCCTAGAGCGGGCTATAGAGATAGCTGTACATGTATGCAGAGGGCTGGAGTTCGCTCACTTCAAAGAGATAGTACACAGAGACCTCAAGCCAGGCAACGTATGGCTTACAACAGATGGCGTAGCCAAGATAGGCGACTTTGGCCTTCATGTGGCCTTGGACCGCTCTCGTCTCACCCAGATTGGCATGATGGTCGGCACGGTGTCATACATGCCGCCGGAGCAGGCTATGGGTGGTGAGCCGGTCAAGAAGTCGGACTTATATTCCCTTGGCGCGATGCTCTACGAGATGGTGACAGGCCGCCCTCCCTTTGTGGGCGACGACAACATAGGCATAATCAGCCAGCACATCAACACACCGCCGGTATCTCCATCATGGCACAGACCCGACCTGCCGCCAGTCCTGGAAGGACTTATTCTTCGTTTGTTAGAGAAAGACCCCGGAAAGAGACCAGCCACAGCACATGAGGTTCTGCAAGCTCTGGAGAGCATCAATCTAACCGCTCACCCTGAGCCTGTCGAAGGGCCTGATGGTTCCCTTCGAGAGCCTCAGGGTAAACTAAGCTCACCACGAGCGGATATGGTAGCCAACAGCCCCATATACCGCCGCACCTTCGTTGGCCGGGAGGCAGAGCTAAAGGGGCTACATACAGCCTTCGACAATGCCATGTCCGGGGTTGGCTCGATGGCCATGGTGGTTGGTGAGCCTGGCATTGGCAAGACTGCCTTTTGTGAGCAGCTAGCCGCTTATGTCGCACTGCGCGGCGGACGCACCCTCGTAGGCCATTGCTACGAGGAAGGGTCGCTGTCACTGCCATATCTTGCTTTCGTTGAGGCTATGCGCACTTATGTGTTGACCAGACCTCCTGAAGCCTTGCGAGAGGAGCTAGGCGCCGGGGCCACAGAGGTGGCGCGAATTGTATCCGAGGTCAGGGAAAAGGTCCAGTTGGAGCCAAGACCACCGGGCAACCCGGAGGACGATAGGTGGCGATTGCTACAGGCTGTTACCAGCTTCTTGAGAAACGCCGCTTCGACTCAGCCCATTATGCTGGTGCTTGAAGACCTGCACTGGTCTGATAGAGGGACACTGGACTTGCTTGTGCAAATAGCCCGTAATCTGTCCGGAGCGCGCCTGCTGGTTGTAGGCACTTACAGAGACGTAGAGGTGGACCGGGCGCACCCCTTGTCCTCTACCCTCGCAGAGCTAAGGAGAGTAGGAGAGCTTCAGAGAGTGCTGCTTCGGGGTCTGACTGTCGATGAAGTACACCGGATGATCAAGATCATCGGCGGTCAGGAAGTTAGTTGGGCACTGGCTGAGGCAATACACCGGCAGACCGAGGGCAATCCTCTGTTTATCCAGGAAGTGCTTCGATATGTTGTGGAGGAAGGACTGGTGACGAGACAGGACGGCCGCTGGCAGGGGACTGGGGACACCCCCTTAGAGATGAGCATCCCGGAAGGACTGAGGGACGTTATAGGCAAGCGCCTGTCCCGCCTCGGCCCCGAGTGCAACAGAGTGCTTGCCATTGCCTCTGTCATAGGACGGGATTTTGGTTTGGAGACGCTGCGTCGAGTAACAGAACTGGATGAGGATACCCTCATAGGGGCTATAGAAGAGGCTCTCAAGATAGGAGTGCTAGAAGAGCAGTCCCGTCCAGGCATGATCCGCTATCGCTTCGCCCACGCCTTCTTCCGCCAGACCCTTTATGAGGAGATGAGCGCTCCCCGCCGCCTACGATTGCACCAGCAAGTAGCGAGAGCGCTGGAGTCGCAATATGCTGGCCGTCTTGATGAGCATGCGTCAGAAATGGCGGAGCATTTCGCTCAGTCCACAGACCCGGCTGACCTGGGTAAGGCCGTACACTATAGCGAGCTGGCAGCTCACCACGCCTCGGCGGTATACGCGTACAGTGAGGCAGCTCGGCTGCTGGAGCAAGCTCTGGAAGTGCAGGAGATCTTGGACTCAGATGATAAGGCAAAACGTTGCGACCTGCTCCTTGCCCTGGGAGACGCCTTGATGTCCGCCGGGGAACCACTGCGCGTGGCCGAAGAAGTCATGCAGGAGGCGTTTCTCCTGGCAGAGACCTTGAATGATGTAGAGCGTGCAGCCCGAGCCTCCCAGACCGCCTTGGCGGCCCTGCGCCGTTATGGAGGCGCCGTGACACGTGACGCCGATATTTGGCGGGAATGGACGGAGCGAGCAGACCGCTACGCTGCACCAGGGACCATTGCCCGAGTCCACGCTGACCTCGCGCTGGCCGACCTCAAGGCGCGGGAGGGAAGTTATCGCGACGCGAGGTTCCTTTCTACTGCCGCTCTAGACTTAGCTCGAAAGCTCGGTGACTATAGTGGTATGATAATAGCATCCGGCGAGCCACTTATACAATCGTCGCCCCGGCACGAGCACATGCGGCTATCTTTAGCAGAGGAACTGCTTGGGTTGCCTCGTGAGAAGCTAAGCGCATTCGCTTTAGGTAACCTGCTATACCGTAGCACACTGGCCTATTTAGACAACGGACAACGGGACCGGGCCGAGGAGTTGTGCCGCCAGCTAGAGGAGCTGGCTGGACGTTCCGGAGACCAAGGTGTCCTACTGCTGCCCTTCCGCCACAAGGCCATCTTGCATACTCTAGATGGCCACTTTCAGGCCGCTCTTGAGGATGGGGCTAGCCTGGCTAGCCAGGCCAATGAGAGCGGCAGTCCTGTATCCGGACGGCTCTTCGCCGCTGGTCTAACTCTTTATCCCCTACTTCATCTCGGGCGTGCTGAAGAGGCCATCGCCAACCTTCCTCACCTCGGTCGCGCCGACACGCTAGTGGTATTGGTAACAACGGCGAAGTGCCTGGCGGCTGCGGGAAGGACCGCAGAGGCCCAAGATGCGCTACGTAGGGCTGTAGGTCGATCTGACATAGACCAGGTGGAGAATGAAACGCCGACTTGGCTCCAAACCGAACTGCTTGAGGCCGCGCTATTGTTGCTGGATAGGGAGGTTGTCTCACTACTGGCGCCACGGCTTTCTAATCTGGCACACCTCGTTATCATCGTCCCTTTCACAGCTGTCTGCACCTCTATTGCCCGTCTCCTGGGCGCATCCGCGGCGCTGCTGGGCGATAGGGAGAAGGCTAAGGCATACTACCAGCAGGCGCTTGAGGTGTGCGCCAAGATACGTTTTCGGCCGGAGATAGCGCTCACTCGCTTGCAGTTGGCGGAGCTGCTGCTGGAGGAGGCGGAGGAGATCCGGCGATCGCAAGGGCGAGGGGACCTCGCCCCTACCGGTGCGACGCAAGATGTAGGGGTCGGGTCTCCCGACCCAACGGCCTCAGTCCCAACGGCAGAAGACATCTATAAAGAGGCCATGGAGCACCTGGACTTCGCCATCTCAGAGTTCCAGGAGATGAAGATGCAGCCGTCACTGGAGCGCGCGCTTAGGCATAAGGGGCTACTGAAGGCGTAATCCATGATTGTCATTAGAGCCTGTTGGTGGTTTCTCGACGACGGTTTACTTTAAGGATTACTATTAACTCTTGGTCTTAGCTCTCGTTGTGCTGCCGGAGCCAGTTCTACCCGGTAGGGCATAGACTACTGCTCTCGGCCTACCGGCAGATCTCGGAAAAACTCGCTGGCCTTGATACCGCCCTCAGCCTGCTATTCCCGTCGTGGGGTGTTTAATTCTGCAAGTAGCTACACCACTCTCGAAGGGCCTCCGCCACAATGTCCTTAGCGGCGCATCCTCTGCGAAGAGCCTCTACTCTTAGGGTGCCTTTGAAAATAACGATTGTGCTTGGTCTGAGGCCCGTAGAGACGCAACATGTTGCGTCTCTACCCAGAGGACTCTCACCCCGGCGGTTATTTTCATCCCTTCGCGTGTACTCCGACAAGTCGGGGCATGGTAGGTTGCTTAGAAAATAGCTTGGCTGTTATTTAATCCTGTTGATAAGCACCGCCCGTCCCTTCGAGAGCCTCAGGGAACGGGCTGGGCAGCAATTTTTCATCATTTGGGGTGCGGGTGCAAACCCCCATGTCCGATTGCTTCGGCAATTTAACTTTTAATACTAATTCTGGCTTTGACAGCCTGAGGGCTTCGTATTATTCTGTAGCCATCCTGGGGCTTCTTTTTGGTATTTATCAATCTTAGAGGAGGGAGATTATGTGGAACACAATTACGACCGACGCCAAGGAAGGGATGCTGGCAGAGACCATTACGATACAGGGGCATAATGGCGATACGATCAATGCCTACTTCGCACGCCCGCTGGGGGACGGGCCTTTCCCGGGAGTTGTCTTAACGCACCACCTGCCCGGATGGGACGAGTTCTATCGGGAGATGGCCCGCCGCTTCACTCACCACGGCTATGTCGCTATCTGCCCAAACCTGTATCATCGTGTCGGCCAGGGGACTCCTGGGGACGTTGCTGCAAGCGCCCGTGGCGCCGGAGGAGTGCCTGACGACGGTGTGGTAGGCGATCTGGATGCGGCAAAGAATTATCTGAAATCGCTGCCCTACTCCAATGGCAAGGTGGGGATCATCGGAACTTGCTCCGGAGGACGCCACAGCTATCTGGCAGCGTGCCGGGCGCAGGGCTTTGATGCAGTGGTAGACTGCTGGGGCGGTGGAGTTGTGGCGGCCGCTGACCGGCTTACGCCAATGCAGCCGGTACAGCCTCTCGACTACACCAAAGACCTATCGTGCCCCATATTGGGCCTGTTCGGGCAAGAGGACCAGAGTCCAACCCCGGACCAGGTGAATCAGCATGAGGAAGAGCTTAAGAAGCACGGCAAGACCTATGAGTTCCACAGGTACGATGGGGCGGGCCACGGCTTCTTCTACTATGACCGCCCAAACTACCGGCCGGAGCAGGCCATGGATGGCTGGGGCAAGGTGTTCGACTTCTTCGGCAAGCATCTGGGTAGTTAGGATAGATCTGTAGTCATAGCTATTTCGAGCTAGTAATGCACATTAAAATATATTATCGGTATGGGGTAGGGGCGCATCCTTCGACAAGCTCAGGACAGGCTCTATGTGTGCGCCCTAAACACCGCCATCTAACCACCTAAGACTGTAAATGCGTCTATAATTCCTAACATGATCTATTAGAACCAGGGCAGACACCCAGGTCTGCCCCTACATAAAACGATTCGCATCACGCATATTAGCGTAGGGAGGTGCAACGGAATGGCAGACCTTAGGAATGTGGCTATAGTAGGCGCTTATCTTACTGAGCAGGGGACCTTTCCTCAGCGCAGTGGCGCTAGCTTATACGTAGAGGCGGTGAAAGGCGCTCTGGCCGACGCTGGTCTCTCTGTTAAAGACGTGGACGGCGTTATCGGCTCAGGGCCCAACGGTGAAGGGATGGGGGCATCCGCCTTCGCAGACTACTTTGGAGTCCCGATAAAATTTCATGACTCTGTGTCAATCGGAGCGGCGTCCCAGGCTGGTGGAGCCTGCCACGCTGCCTTCGCTATCGCCAACGGACTGGCTACCACAGTAATAATACCGACAGGGTCAGGCGGGCAAGGAGGCGGTGGCGAGGGTCCCGACCGTAACCCTCCCTTCGAGTCCCTTTGGGGCAGCACTCGGACCGGAGACTACGCAATGGTGGCCCGAAGGCATATGCACGAGTTCGGCACCACCAGTGAGCAGCTAGCGGAGATCGCGGTAGCCTTTCGTAGACACGCGACAATGACGCCTACCTCTGTCATGGGGCCGCGCGGGCTTATAACCATCGACGACGTGGTCAACTCTAGGATGATCGCGGACCCGCTCCATCTCTTTGAGTGCTGCCTGGTGAACCACGGTGGCGGAGCGGTCGTCCTCACCACCGCAGAGAGGGCCAGAGACCTCAGTAAGCAGCCCATATATCTCAAGGGCTATGGTGAAGGCTTTACCTTCCGAGACCGGATGTCCGCTCCCTCCATGATCAGCTTCGGGGGCGTCTACTCGGCGCCTAAAGCCTTAGGTATGGCGGGCGTTAGCCACGACGATATAGACGTGGTGGGTATGTCGGACCATTTCACTATAGACGTGCTGGTGGAGCTGGAGGACATAGGATTTTGCAAAAAGGGCGAAGGAGGGCCATTTGTTCAGGGCGGCACCCTACAGGTAGGAGGCAAGCTGCCCACTAACACCGATGGCGGCTTTCTGTCACACAGCCATGGCGGCAGTTGTGGCATCTACACCCTGGTAGAGCTAGTCAGGCAGCTTAGGGGCGAGTGTGGCGAAAGGCAGGTCAAGGACGCCAAAATAGCGATGGCCCACGGCACTGGTGGCTTCTTCAACGCCCAATACACCGCGATATTGGGGAGGGATTAAGATATGGCAGAGTACAACAAACCGCTACCACATATTGAGCCTTTTACGGCGCCCTTTTGGGAAGGGACGAAGCGTCATGAGCTTGTGATCCAAAAGTGTACGGACTGCAATGCCTATCGCTTTTCGCCAAAGGAGGTATGTCATAAATGCGCCTCTACAGAGTACGAATGGTCCAGGGTTAGCGGTGAAGGCACGGTGTACTCCTACACGATAATGCACCGTGGACCCAACGCTACCTGGCAGGCAGAGACTCCCTACGTTATCGCTCTGGTGGACATGAATGAGGGCGTCAGGCTCATGAGCCATGTAATTGGGTGCAACCCAGAGGACGTAAAGGTAGGAATGAAGGTCAAAGCAGTGTTTGAGGACATCACCGCTGAGGTGAGCATTTATAAGTTTGAGCCTGCAAGTCTCTAGTTGCAAGTTACAAGTCTCCTAGTGTCTAGTTGCAAGTCGCAAGTTGCAAGGGCTACGGGATAGGTTCCTTGCTACTTGCGACTTGGCGCTTAGTCTCTAGTTGTAAGTTACAAGTCTCAAGGAATGAGTCTCTAGTTACAGGTCGCAGGTTTCAAAGCCCTTGCTACTTGCGACTTGGCCTTTGCTACTTGTACTGCCTTCATTGCTTTGCTTAGATACTGGTTGTATACTAAAGACCTAAAACTTGCCAGCATTTCGATAGACTCAATACAGGGAGAGTAGGGAGAGTACAGTGGGAAAAGTACGGGTGGGTATCATCAATATAACAGGATATTCTGGGATGGAGTTGGTCCGTCTGCTCTATCGTCATCCGGAAGTGGAGGTCGCCTCTGTTACCGGACGCAGCGCAGCCAGCCAGCACATAGGAGAAGCTCTGCCGCATCTAGCCGATTTAGATATGATGATCGAGCCGGAGCTTGGTGACGTAGACTTCGCTTTCTCGTCTCTGCCTCAGGTTGCCAGCGCAGAAGCGGTAGTAGAGGTGGTCAAGAGGGGTGTGAAAGTAGTTGACATAAGTGCAGACTTTAGACTCAAGAAAGCTGCTGAGTACAAAGAATGGTACGGAGCTACACATCCTGCTCCGGAGCTTTTAGAAGAGTCTGTATACGGACTCACTGAGTTGTACCGCGACCAGGTGAAAAGCGCTAGAATTATTGCGAACCCAGGTTGTTATCCTACAAGCGTTCTTTTAGCGTTAGCCCCAGTATTGAAAGAGGGGATGATAACCGAAGACATAATAGTAGATTCCAAATCCGGTGTCTCCGGCGCCGGAAGAGGCCTGGGACTGATGTACCACTTCGCAGAGGCCAACGAGAATGTTATGGCGTACTCTCTAAACGGCCATAGGCATCTGCCGGAGATGGTGCAAGAACTAAAGGCGATTCAGCCTGAGTTTGAGCCAAAAGTGACCTTTTTACCGCACTTGATCCCAATGACTAGGGGTATACTCTCCGCCTGCTACGTCCCCTTGGCGGACAATAACAGGCTTCCAGCAGGAGAGGCGGGCAAAAAGGCGCTCCTAGAGCTATACAAAGAGTTCTATAAAGGAGAGCCATTCGTTAGGGTGGTCTCTGTTTCCCCTGGAACGAAGCAGACCCTGGGCAATAATTACTGTGTTATTTATCCCACTATAGATCTACGCACGAACCGCTTAATAGTCATAAGCTGCCTGGACAATCTGGTTAAAGGAGCGGCCGGCCAGGCCATTCAGAACATGAATCTGATGCTTGGTTTTCCTGAGACTATGGGGCTGGAAGACCTGCCGGTATATCCATGACTACCGAGCAAGGTTTTGCACAAAGTGACGCCGTCCCGAGGCGCCGTCTTGAGCTTATCGAAAGGGTCTCGAAGGGCACCGTCACAACTCCTAAAGGCTTTAAAGCTGGAGGGGTCTATGTGGGCCTGAAGAGTAAAGCTGAAGGAGTCCTGGACCTCGGTATGCTTTACTCTGCCCTTCCGTGCACCTCTGCTGGGGTATTTACCACTAATAAGGTCAAGGCAGCCCCGGTACTTGTTTCCCTAGAGCATCTGGACCTAGGCAGCCCTCAAAGCATTGTAGCCAATAGCGGATGCGCCAACGCCTGCACCGGAGACCAGGGTATATCTGACGCGCGGGACATGGCCTCCCTTGCCGCCTCTATATGCGGAATATCTGAAAAGGACGTGCTGGTAGCTAGCACCGGAGTCATAGGCGTTAACCTGGACATGGTCAAGGTGCGTTCTGGCTTTAAGGAGATGAGCCTGTCAGAGGGTGGTGGGCATCAATTAGCCAGGGCCATCATGACCACAGATACAGCGCCAAAAGAGGTCGCCGTTGCGGTGAATACTGGCGAGATTACTGGCTACATGGGAGGTATAGCCAAAGGCGCGGCCATGATCCATCCCAATATGGCTACCATGCTCTCATTCTTATCTACGGATTTTGCGGTAGAGAAAGAATTTCTTCAGAGATGTCTCAGGACTGCTGTAGACAACTCCTTTAATATGATTACCATCGACGGCGACACCAGCACCAATGATACAGTAGTTGTTCTTGCTAACGGCGCCTGCGGCGCTCCTCTAATAGATGATCGCTCTCCTCTAGCCGGCCCTTTTGCTGAAGGCTTGGAAGCGGTATGTATGGAATTATCCAAAGCTATAGTTAGAGACGCAGAGGGCGCTACCAAGCTCATCGAAGTCCGAGTAGAAGGGGCTTTGAACAGTAACGATGCTCGAATCGCAGCCAGAACAGTTGCTGGCTCTATGTTAGTAAAGTCTGCTATTTATGGTGAGGACCCCAACTGGGGGCGAATACTTATGGCAGTAGGCAGGAGTGGGGCTGAAGTAGTAGAGTCAAAATTGGAGCTATTCATAGGAGAGCACAAAGTGCTGAATATGGGACAGCCTCTTGTCTTTGATGTGGATAAAGTCAGAGATATCTTGAAGCAATCGGAAGTTAGCTTAACTGTAAGATTACATTTGGGACATACCAGCGCCACAGCATGGGGCTGCGACTTAACAGAAAGCTATGTTACTTTAAACAGCGCTTACACTACTTGATTATTATATGATTTCTTCTTTTAATTGAGTGCTGCTAGTCTTGTCATATAAATATAGGTTATAAGTGATATAATGCCTTCTGGTTGACAATACAGAAGGCGTTTTTTCAATGTATTTATGGGGGTATCTCATATGTATACGGAAAAGACCTCATTAGTTATAAAGATAGGTGGCAGCACCCTTGGCAGCCATGATACGACTCTAGAAGACATTGTGGCTCTTCAGAAGCAAGGGGCCTCCCAGGTGGTTGTGCATGGCGGAGGCGACATGGTCACACAATGGATGGGCAAGCAAGGAATCGAAGCCAAATTTGTTAGAGGGCTTAGAGTAACTGATGCTCAGTCCTTAGATGTTGTTTGCGCAGTGCTGGCTGGCCTGGTCAATAAACAGCTTGTATCAGCCATAAACGCTTTGGGTGGCAGGGCTGTAGGAATTAGCGGCGTCGACGGCAGCTTAATAAAGGCAGTAATAAGAGACCGCGAGCTCGGTTTTGTGGGCCGGATAGTTCACATAGACTTGACACCACTGAAGGTTCTGATGGATGCTGGATATGTGCCAGTGGTGTCCCCACTAGGGAGCCTCGCCGACTCTTCTGGAAATGCTGCCCAGATGCTAAATATTAATGCCGATACCGTTGCTGGCGAAATAGCAGCATCCTTCTCGGAAGGATTATCACAGCTTATATTCCTGACGGATGTGGAAGGGGTGCTGGACGAGTCCGGTAAGCTTGTATCCAATCTGACAGCGGAAAAAGCCAAAGAGATGATAGATCATGGCGCCGCATCAGGTGGAATGATACCAAAATTGGAGGCATGTCTAAGGGCTGTAACTAATGGACATCAGGCTAAAATTATCGATGGCAGAGCATCACATAGGCTGTTGGAATCGCTAAGCAAGGCTGGGATAGGTACTACGATTAGCCATGAGTAAAAGAGGACAATATGTTTAATATTAATCGCGGGGAAGATAGAGGAGAACTTGGGCCTCCACCGCCTCCATTTAGGGTGTATGGCCAAGGAGGCCCTAGAGGAATAGGCCCAACGGAGCGCTGGCTAATAATTGCGGGTCTGGTCCTTGTATTATTCATCGTGGCTACGGTTTTCCGAGATATATATACCGAGATGCTCTGGTTTAACAGCGTTAATTATCAGTCTGTTTACATAACTATTATTACCACTAGAATTGGCCTATTTGTCATCGGACTGGTAGCTTTTCTTGTCTTCCTTGGAATCAACTTTTTTATTGCTAAATCTCTTTCTCCACAGCTGAACAATGATCTGTTTGCACTCGATGAAATACACGGTACGCGGCGTCTAATAAATTTGGGAGTGATAGCAACCGGGGCATTCCTTGGCATAATCTTTGGGTCGGTGGCTGCCGGTCGATGGCTGGAGATATTAAGGTTTAGAAATGGCGAGAGTTTTGGCGTAAGTGATCCTATATTTTCTTATGACATAGGTTTTTATATTTTTACCCTGCCATTTATAAGGTTTTTGCAGGGTTGGATACTGGCTGCTGTGCTCGTCACGATGGTCGCCGTGGTGTTGGTTTACGGCTTTCACCTCAGTCTCCAGCGACTCAACCTTCTTCGGGTCCCAGTAGGCATAAAAGTCCATTTGTCTGTTCTGGGGTCTTTGGTATTTCTCATGTTCTCGTGGGGCTATCTTATAGATAGCTACGATCTGCTTAGGTCTTCTACTGGCCTAGTGTATGGCGCTGGATATACGGACGTAACTGCAAGATTGTTTGTGTACAGGGTTCTGATTTTTATTTCGGCGGTGACAGCAGTATGTGTATTAGCAAATATATTCATGCGGGGCGTGATGCTGCCTTCAGTGGCTCTTGTAGTATGGGCGCTAGTGGCTGTTCTTGGAGGTAATATATATCCTTCTATGGTCCAGCGCTTCCAGGTTGAGCCTAACGAGTTTAACGTGGAGGAGCCGTACATAAATCACAATATAAGGATGACCCGCCAGGCCTTTGGCTTGGAGAGCATCGAAGCAGTAAACTTCCCTGCTCTAGACGCTCCATCGCAGCAGGACATAGTGGCCAACCCGGATACCATAAACAATGTACGTCTCTGGGATGTGGAGCCTCTGCTAGCTACGTACAACCAGATCCAGTCTCTACGCTCCTATTATGATTTTGTAGACGTCGACGTAGACAGGTATATGGTGGACGGGAGATTGCGTCAGGTGATGTTGGGCACCAGAGAGCTGTCACCGGAAAAACTTCCTGAAGGAGCTCAGACCTGGGTCAACAGAAGACTCCAGTATACTCATGGGTACGGCGTGGCAGCAAGCCCCGTAAACGAGTTTAGCCAGGAAGGTCTTCCTACCCTATGGGTCCAAGATGTGCCTCCACGGGGTATGCTCAAGGTCGATCGGCCAGAGATATACTATGGAGAAAAGACGCGTGACTACGTAATAGTAAATACCAACGTAGATGAGTTCGACTATCCTAAAGGCGACGCGAACGAGTTTACACAGTTCCAGGGAGAAGGAGGAGTCAAGCTCAACTCGTTTTTGAGAAAGATCCTATACGCTTGGCAAATGGCGGATGCCAATTTACTGCTTACAACACAAATAACCGGAGACAGCCGTATACTCTACTATCGCCAGATCCAGGAAAGGATCAACCATATAGCTCCTTTCATTATGCTGGATAAAGACCCGTACATAGTGATAGGTGAAGGCAAATTATACTGGATTCAGGATGCTTACACTGTTTCGGATAAATATCCCTATTCTACGCCGTTTGATGGTCGCCTTAACTACATTCGCAACAGCGTCAAGGTGGTCATGAGCGCTTATGATGGCACGATGTCTTTCTATATATCGGACCCCACAGACCCGATCATAAATACGTATACTAAGATATTTCCCGATCTCTTTAAGCCTTTGGACCAAATGCCGGCAGATCTAAGGGCCCACATGCGATATCCGGAAGACATGTTCAATGTTATGGCCACTATGTACCAGCTATACCACATGAAAGACGCAAGGGTGTTCTACACTAAAGAAGATGCCTGGGACAGGCCAAAAGAGGTATATCTGCAAAAAGAGCAACCGATGCAAGCCTATTATGTGATCATGAAGCTTCCCGGCGAGACTAAACCTGAATTTATGCTAATGCTGCCCTTTACACCGGCGGGACTTAATAAGCCCAATGCAATCGGATGGCTGTCTGCGCGATCGGATGGCGCTAACTATGGCAAGCTTCTGGCATTCATCTTGCCGAAAGACAAGCAGACCACCGGGCCACGGCAGTTAGAGTCGCGAATAGACCAGGACCCGACGATATCAGGGCAGTTTGCTCTATGGAACCAGGGCGGCTCTAGGGTATTACGAGGCAATCTCCTGATGATACCCATCGAGAATTCCTTTGTTTATGTAGAGCCTATATACCTACAGTCGCAGCAGAGCCCACTGCCTGAGCTAAAACGGGTAGTATTCTCTGCCGGCAATAAAATCGCCATGGATGAATCCCTCACGGCCAGCATAGCTCGGGTGTACACCGGTTTGGCTGCCGCGGAAAAGCCGTCCGGAGAGCAGCCTAGAGCGCCAACTACCCCAACTCCTACTGACGGCAGCCCTATAGTGGTTGCTGGTGACGTCGCCTCTTTGGTAAAGGAGGTGCAGAGGCGTTATCAAAACGCCCAGGATAGACTTCGCGCAGGGGACTGGGGCGCTTATGGCGCGGAGGTTAAGGCTTTGGAGGAGACGCTAGCAAAGCTAGTGGAGGTTTCTACGCCAATTTCAAGTAACTGATAGGAAAATGACATGAGCAATTGGAAAGAATTGGAAGAGAAATATTTTCTAAGGACGGGTGGGCGTCGCATAAAGATCACCGTCGTAAAGGGCGAGGGCGCTAAAGTATGGGATGAAGATGGCAACGAATATTTGGACTTTGTAGCAGGGTGGGCGGTAAACAACTTGGGACATTGCCATCCGGTTGTGGTAGAGGCTATAAAGAATCAGGCATCCAATTTAATTTCAACCTCGAATGATTTTTATACCATACCTCAGATACAATTAGCTGAGCTTTTGGTCCAAAACAGTTGCCTGGATAGAGTGTTCTTCTCCAATAGCGGCGCCGAAGCCAATGAGGGCGCGATCAAGCTGGCGCGAAAGTATGGCAAGATCTACCTGGATGGAGCCTATGAGGTCATAACCACTATGCACTCCTTCCACGGTAGGACACTGGCTATGGTAGCCGCAACGGGAAAGCCAGAGTACCAGCAGCCCTACACACCTATGCCTCAGGGTTTTCTGAACGTGGAGTACAACAGCATCGACGATATTAGGAAGGCCACTAGCAGCAAGACCTGTGCAATAATGCTTGAGCTAGTGCAGGGTGAAGGTGGCGTCAACGTTTCAGACCGTGAGTATATAAGAGAGCTAAGGATGTGGTGCGACGAGCGAGGCATCCTCTTAATTCTCGATGAAGTACAAACTGGATGTGGCAGACTGGGCACGCTTTTTGGTTACGAGCAGTATGGGATAGAGCCGGATGTCATGACTCTAGCAAAAGGGCTTGGCTGCGGCGTTCCCATCGGAGCTATTCTAGCTAAAGAGAAAGCCTCAGTATTTCAGCCGGGCGACCATGGAAGCACCTATGGCGGCAATCCCTTGGTGTGCGCAGCCGCATACGCGGCCCAGAAGTTCATAATAGAAAATAAGGTGCCAGGTAATGCCAAGAAGGTAGGAGCCTACTTTAAAGACGCTTTAGAGGGCTTAAGGTCTAAGCATCCGATAATAAGAGAAGTACGTGGTATGGGCCTTCTGCTGGCTACTGAATTTGAAGCTGATATCTCGGCAGACGTGGCGGCGAGCTGCATTAATAGAGGACTACTCGTAAATCAGGTAACTCCTAACGCTTTAAGGTTTATGCCGCCACTGATTATCACTGAAGCCGAGGTTGACCAGGCTATAGGCATTCTCGATGGCTCGATAGCTGAGGTTGCTGCCAGCGTAAAGGGACAGGCTGCTGTGTGACCGTAGAGACGCAACATGTTCGTCTCTACCCTGTGGCCGATCATCTCCGTAAGTCATTAGTTCATCATTTGGTGCGCAGGCTTAAGCCCTTAAGTTCAACACTACAAATTCAATACCACATGGAGAGATAAGTGCCAAAACGTATAGTTCTTGCTTATAGTGGAGGGTTAGACACCTCCGTTATCATCAAATGGCTAATAGACCGCTACGGAGCAGAGGTAATTGCTCTCACGATAGACGTTGGCCAGGGCAAAGGCTTAGATGAGATCAGAGACCGGGCCTTACGAATAGGCGCTAAAGAGGCTTTGGTGGTGGATGCAAAAGAGACCTTTGTCCGCTACTTTGTATTTCCGGCCTTAAGGGCTGGCGCTTTATACGAGGGCCAGTATCCACTGGCTACAGCTCTGTCACGTCCCCTCATTGCCAAGCTTCTGGTGGATACTGCTAGAGAGTATGGCGCTGATGCTATAGCTCACGGCTGCACCGGTAAAGGCAACGACCAGGTGCGATTCGACGTGGCTACAGCCGCCCTGGCTCCAGACCTACAGGTGCTGGCCCCGGTCCGAGAGTGGGAGCTAAAGACTAGAGAGGCTGAGATCGAATACGCTCAAAAGCACGGCATTCCAGTGCCGGTTACTAAGAAAAGCCCTTACTCTACCGATGAGAACCTTTGGGGAAGGTCTATTGAGGCGGGAGTATTGGAAGACCCCTGGACTGAGCCTCCGGCTGAAGTGTATGCCTGGACCCGGTCGCTAGATGAGACTCCTAATGAACCGCTATATAAAGAGATTGAGTTTGAAAGAGGCCTTCCGGTAGCTCTAGATGGTGATGCGCTCAATGGAGTCGATCTGATTACAGAGCTTAATAATATAGCCGGCGAGCATGGTATTGGAAGGATAGACCACGTCGAGAATAGACTGGTGGGCATCAAGTCCCGAGAAATCTACGAGGCCCCTGCTGCGACGGTGCTGCTGAAAGCACACAAAGCTCTTGAGGGCATGACCCTGTCGAAAGACCAGGCTAGGTTGAAAGACCGAGTCGCAGCAGATTACGCGGACCTTATATATAACGGACTGTGGTTTACCGCCAATCACCAGGATATAGCCGCGTATGTCCACAGCACACAACGGCACGTTAGTGGGACTGTAAGGGTCAGGCTCCACAAGGGCTCCTGCGAGGTTGTAGGGCGACAGTCTCCGAAATCTTTATACAGCTTTCAACTTGCTACTTATGATCAAGGAGACCAGTTTGACCAGAGCGCAGCCATTGGCTTTATACAGATCTGGGGCCTTCCGGTGCGAGTGCAGGCCAAAGCGCAGCTTTTGACTCAGGAAGACGGGCCTTTACACATAGCAGCCCCGGGGGGATAGCAGGGAACGATGGTCGGCCGACTCTGGCTAGATAGCCCCGGAGCGTAACCTTGGCAATGGCAGTAGACTTAGAAAGCGAACTCACCAGGATACTCCGGACAAGCCCGACACTTATGAGAGTACTTCGGGCGCTCCGTGACCTAGCTCTGCCCGACTGGCGGTTGTTCTCGGGTGCTATCTACCAGACGGTCTGGAATGCTTTAACGGGTCGGCCGGTGGAGTACGGTATCAAAGACTTCGATGTAGGGTACTTCGACAATGTCGATCTGTCTTGGGAAGCCGAGGACATCCTCATCCGGAGCGTGCTACGAGCGCTGCCCGGCAGGCTCGCTGGACGGGTAGAAGTGCGCAACCAAGCGCGGGTGCATCTCTGGTTCGAAGCCAAATTCGGAGAGCCGTACGCCCCTCTCGGCAGCACTGACGAAGCATTGACCCGCTTCACGTCCACAGCCTTCGCAGTAGCGGTCAGGCTCGAACCAAACGAGACCATGAGCATCGCTGCGCCATTTGGCCTGGAGGACTGCTTCTCGATGTTCCTGCGGCCTAACCCCACGCGCTCCCTGACGGACAGTTACCAGCGAGCGGTGGCATCAGTTCTTAAGCGCTGGCCGGAGCTTAGTGTTCCTGATGAGTAGTCTCGAATCCTTAGCTACAGCTAGGTGTCCAAGTATAGGGTCAACCATTAAAAGGGCGGCCTTATTGTTTTTATGAGTTCCTGAGTGCTTTCGCAATGTTAAGACTGCTACGTATACGCACGCAACGAGCCTTCATACTTCTAGTGTTCCGCTTACTCTACTATGAGGCCAACTGGGCCTATCCGCTCTCAGCCTGGCTGGTATCTGTCGGAGCCTGGAGACAATGGCAGCAGCTATTGCTTAAAGAGGTAAAGGGTAAGAAGGTATTAGAGGTCGGCTTTGGCCGCGGCTGGCTCCTAAAGGACTTGCAGGAAAAAGGTTATTATCCAACAGGGATAGACCTGTCCCCGACCATGGCCAAAAAGGCCCGAAAGTATGTTCCTGAAGTCCCTCTAGTGCGAGGCGATGGCCGCTGTCTCCCCTTTGAAGACGCCTCTTTTGATACCGTAATCATGTGTTTTGCGGGTCTATGTTTTACTCCGTCAGCTTTAAATGAGGCAAGCCGTGTCCTTGTGCCCGGCGGCTGTTTAGCTATCACAGAGATAGTGTACCTGAAACCGAAGCAACCTCTAGAGTGGCTTGCCAGACTGCTTTGGGGCATCACCGAGACCGACGAGCTGCCCTCTGCTGAAAGTCTTCTGGAACAAGCGGGACTCAAATCATCAAGCTACTGGGTCGGATTGGGCTTCGCTGAAGTGCAGGTGACTGTTGGAGAAAAGATTGGGACTCAATCTGATGTCACTATGGCCTCTGAGGCGAGGGAGTAAAGTTTTTATTGGCTGGAGTAAGGTTCACAGGGAGTGGTAATTATTCCATGAGGCTACATGGTTTAAGAGCCTATGATATTATTGAGATTATTAGCCAATATGAAGTTATCCAAGAGAACATCCTTGAATCTGGACTGTTCGTGTTGGTAAAGAGGTTTGAAATAGAATGGTATGGGTGGTTTATAGACCAATAGGCGACAGCTTTGTCGTACTGTATGTAAGTGAGGAGGCAAACTCATGAGGTTAAGTTTCGATCGTGAAGCGGATATAGTGAGCCTTTGGTTGAAAGATACAAAATTAAAGAACTCAAAGGAGGTCGCTCCAGGGATAATACTGGAGTACGATCATAACGAGCAAGTGGCAGGCATCACGATCCTGGCCGCCAGCCGATATAAGGGCCGGCCCTTGCTGGAGCATATGGACATTGACTTCTCTCCACCTTACGAGCCGCTTGAGATAGAAGTCGATTTGCCGAGGCTAAACAAGAGGGACTAAGGCTAACCGGATAGAGTGTCGGTTGGCGGGAGTAAGGTTCACTACACATTCTAGATCGTATATGGCGGCTCGTGGGATAACCGCCGTTGACATTATTGATGTGATTAGCAATTACGAGAATTTTCAAGACTCTCTACAAGAGTCTGGGCTTATTAGGGTTAACAAACTAGTGAGAGATAGAATGATTTGGGTGACTTACGTGCCTTCAGATGATAGTCTGATAGTCGTAACCGTAAGAGTTGAGGAGGCTGTTACATGAGGCTGACTTTTGACCGCGAAGCTGATGCCATAAGTCTTTGGCTAAAAGACGTTCAGTTAGGGACCTCGAAAGAGGTCGCTCCCGGCATTTTCCTGCATTATGACACCGAAGGCAATGTGGCTACAATTGAAGTACTAGCTGTTAGCCGATATAAGGGCCGGCCCTTGCTGGAGCATATGGACATTGACTTCTCTCCACCTTATGAGCCGCTTGAGATGGAGGTTGATTTGCCAGGTCTGAAGAAAGACTAAATAGAGTTTCAAATTGGCAGGAATACGGTGTGAATACGAAGTGTTTCAAGCGGATCTAGAATCTGGCTTGTTCCGCGCTGGAAAGGTGATAGGAGATAGAATAGAAGATAACCTTTTAGTAGTTGCTATTAGTGTTGAGGAGGTTAGTCTATGAGATTATTTTTTGATCGAGAAGCGGATGCTATAAGCCTTTGGTTAAAGGACGGTAAGTTGAAGAATTCGAAGGAGGTCGCTCCATGGATCTTTCTGCATTATGACGATGAAGGCGAGGTAGCAAGCATTGCAATTCTCGCTGCTAGCCGATATAAGGGCCGGCCTTTACTAGAGCATATGGACATAGATTTTTCCGCACCTCCTAAGCCGGTTGAGATAAAGACTGACTTGTCTAGGCTGAAGAAAGACTGAGGATAACTGGCAAGAGTTTGGCAGGAGTAAGGTTTACTGAGAGCGCCAACGCTAGGATGCGGATACGTGGAATAACGACACCTGATGTTATCCGTGTTATCAGTGAATATGAAGTGATTGAGGATGACCTTCTACGCTCTGGACTTGTTCGGGCAGGTAAAGTAATAAGAGATACTATGGTTTGGGTGGCTTATACTGCTCTAGGCGATAGCCTTATTGTGGTAGATGTTAGCATTCAGGAGGCAGATTCATGAGATTGAGCTTTGACCGTGAAGCGGATGTTATAAGTCTTTGGCTAAAGGATACTAAAGAGAAGACTACCAAAGAGGTAGCGCCTGGAATTATTCTAGGGTATGACTATGATGGTGAAGTATCCAGTATAACTATATTGGCTGTTAGCCGGTATAAGGGCCGGCCATTGCTGGAGCATATGGAGATAGACTTTTCTCCCCCCTGGGAGCCGATTGAGATAGAAGTTGACTTCCCTCCGGAGGTAGAAGATAGACTGTTTGGGCGTGTAAAAGACAAGCAATAAGCCCTGGGATGGACGGTTTGATTAAACCTACGGATAGCAAAGAAGAAAGAGTAAGGATAAGAGGATAAAGTTGGCAGGAGTAAGGTTTACTCAGAGCGCCGAAGCTGATATGAAAGTGCATTGGGTAACAAGACACGATGTTATCCAAATCATCGGTGAATACGAAATGATTGAGGATGACAGCGTACGCTCTGGGCTTATTCGGGTAGGTAAATTGATAAGAGGTACGATGTTTTGGGTCACTTATATAGCCAGGGACGATAACCTGATTGTAATAGATGTTAGTATGTAGGAGGCAGAATCATGAGATTGAGCTTTGACCGTGAAGCAGATACTATATGTCTTTGGCTGAAAGATGTCGACAAATTGACAACTTCAAAGGAGGTAGCTCCATGGATCTTTCTTCATTATGACAAGGACGGCGAGGTAGCAAGCATCAAGATACTTGCCGTCAGCCGGTATAAGGGCCGGCCATTGCTGGAGCATATGGACATAGATTTTTCTCCGCCTTACGAGCCGATTGAGATAGAAGTTGACTTCCCACCGGAGGTAGAAGAAAGGCTGTTTGGGCGTGGAAAAAACCAGCCATAAACTATGGAGCGGACGTTTCGCCAAGCCTACGGATAAGACCGTAGAGTCTTTTACCGCGTCTATTGCCTTTGATCGCCGTCTTGCGCCTTATGACGTAGCCGGCTCTATAGCTCATGCCAGGATGCTTGGCCGCCAAGGTATTATTTCTAGCGAAGATGCCGAGGCTATTGTAGCTGGACTTGAGACTATAAAAAAGGAGTTAGAGGATGACGCCTTTCCCTTTCGAGAAGAGCTAGAGGATATCCACATGAATGTGGAGGCCCGCCTCCAGGAGCTTGTAGGCGATGTAGCTGGGAAGCTTCATACCGCCCGTTCTCGCAATGACCAGGTTGCCTTAGACCTTCGGCTGTTCTTAAAGGATGTGTGCATGGAGACCATCGATGGGCTGGTAGGGCTGCAAAGTGTGCTATGTGACCTGGCGGAGAAGAATATAACTGTAATCATGCCTGGATATACCCATCTGCAACGGGCCCAACCCGTACTATTAGCACACCACCTGTTGGCCTATTTTAATATGCTGGAAAGGGACAAGGGCCGTTTTAGAGACTGCATGGACCGCGCAGATGAAATGCCTCTTGGTAGTGGCGCTCTCGCCGGCGTTCCTTACCCTATAGACCGCGAATTCCTAGCCAAGGAGCTTGGATTTACTAGGATCACGGCTAACAGCATGGACGCAGTATCGGACAGGGACTTCGTGGTGGAGTATCAGTCTGCTGCGGCTTTGACTATGGTCCATCTCTCAAGGCTCGCAGAGGACGTGATCTTATGGAATTCATCTGAGTTTGCATTTTTAGAGCTAGATGACTCCCATGCTACAGGAAGTAGTATTATGCCGCAAAAGAAAAATCCAGATGTCGCAGAGCTGGTGCGAGGCAAGACCGGTAGAGTTACAGGGAACCTGATGGCTATGCTCATGACCTTAAAAGGCTTACCTCTCACCTATAATCGAGACCTTCAAGAGGACAAGGAGGGCCTGTTTGACACGGTAGATACGCTTCTATCTTCTCTGAAGGTATTTTCTGGAATGCTTGCCACGTCTAGTTTTAGACATAAAGTGGCTAGAGCAGCCGCATCCCAAAGCTACCTGTTGGCTACTGATGTGGCCGACTATCTTGTGTCAAAGGGCCTGCCGTTTAGAGAGGCCCATGCGGTGGTTGGGAATCTTGTTGCCTACGCTATTAAAGGTGATAAGGCGCTATCTAACTTAACGCTGGATGAATACCATCAGTTCTCGCCCTTGTTTAGTGAAGATGTACTCCTTCTTAGTGCTTATACTTCCGTTACAGCGCGAGATGTGCCAGGCGGCACAGCGCCGGACCGAGTTCGCAGCGCACTTGAAGAAGCAAAAAAGCTGTTGGAGGGTTAGCCTTGAACATTAAGATAGCGCCTTCTATTCTGACCGCAGATTTCGGTATGCTTAAAAAGCAGGTCTCCGAGGCGGAGGCTGCCGGAGCTGACTACATACACCTGGATGTGATGGACGGGCACTTTGTGCCCAACATAACTTTTGGACCACTGGTTATCGCCGCAGTCAGGTCTAGCGTCAAGATACCTCTGGACGCGCATCTCATGATCAGCGCTCCTGAGCGTTATATTAAAGAGTTTGCCTCGGCAGGCGCAGATTCTATAACGGTGCATGCTGAGGCCTGCACTCATCTCCACCGTACGGTCCAGCAGATCAAGGAGCTTGGACTAAAGGCCGGGGTAGCCTTGAATCCGGCCACACCCATTGCAATGGTAGAGGAGGTTTTGGCCGACTTAGACATGGTGGATGTAGGTACGGTCAACCCAGGCTTTGGCGGCCAGAAGCTCATACCCTCCACTCTAAACAAAGTCTCCCGGCTTCGGAAGCTAATCGACGATCTTGGACTACAGGTGGAGATCGAAGTAGATGGCGGTGTGAACGAGGCTACCGTGCGGGACGTAGTTTCCGCGGGGGCCACCGTGCTGGTGGTAGGCTCTGCCATGTTCAATGACAAAGAGAGTGTTGCAGAGGCTATGGCACGGATCAGGCAGGCGATTGCTAAGGGTTAACCCCTAACTCTCTTATACATCACCACCTTATACGCCTCAGTTGCCCTTGTCTTTTTATATTCTGCAAACTTCAGTCTTTACTAAATCATTCAGTCTGTAACAAAGCACCCGTAAATAGGTTATTCCTAGTAACAAATAAAGGAGGTGTTGTCATGTCGTGGATATTTCTTCTCCTACTCAGCTCAGGTATAGCTGGTGGGCTTATGTATGCTGTTCCTTTGACAAACCGGTATGTGCCGCGAATTGCTGGTGGTCTTATAGCTCTGGGCTTTCTAGGGACGCTTCTATGGCTTTTTTACATCACCAGTCTGACGGCAGGGATGATGATGCGTTAGTCTACCTCTTATCTCTGAGAAGCACAGTAGTAATATATATTTAAAGTAGTGAGGGATCGCAGAAAAGTGGTCCCTCTTTGACTCTTCGATATGTTAAACTTGCCCTACTTCCGTCTCCAAGACGTACCTTGGGGAGAGTCCTCTACTATAACGCCAAGCTCAGTTAGCTTATCCCTCACCTTGTCGGCCAAGTCGTAGGCCTTAGCCTTGCGCAGATCAGCACGTAAATCCAGCAGTAGCTCGATAAAAGGCGCGGAATCTCCGGCGTTGTCTCTTAAGGCATCCTTTAGCGTGAGACCAAGCACACCAGCCAGCTCGGTCAAGGTGGTCTGGGCAAAAGACAAATCTTCGCCACGCTCCCGGCCTCTGTTTATTTCTTTAACCAGGTCAAAGAGCACAGCTATCGCCTTGGGGCTATTGAAGTCATCGTCCATGGACTCTTCAAATCTCTGCCGGTAGGATGAGATGTCGATGGAAAGCTCTTTTGCTCCCTGGCTTTGGAGCCTGGATGCCTCTCGAAGTCTTTGTGCTCCCCTTTGCCAAGAGGTAATCGCCTCATCGGTATAGCTCAGTGGGCTGTGATAGTGCGAGCTCAAAACGAATAGGCGCAGACCATCCGCGCTCGCCTGCTCCAGCACTTCATTAATAGTGACCAGGTTGCCCAGCGACTTGCTCATCTTCTCTTCGCCTAACTGCAATAGGCCGTTGTGTATCCAATACTTTGCAAATGGGGCCACGCCGGTTGCCGCCTCCGACTGTGCGATTTCATTCTCGTGATGAGGGAAGATAAGGTCCTGGCCACCCCCGTGTATATCTAAGCTTGAGCCAAGGTACTTTAAAGCCATAGCGCTGCACTCAATATGCCACCCCGGCCTTCCGGTTCCCCAGGGACTTTCCCATGACGGCTCCCCAGGTTTTGTGCCTTTCCAGAGCACAAAGTCCATAGGGTGTTCCTTTGCCTCGCTAACTTCTACTCGGGCTCCGGCCATCATTCCATCTAATGTGCGGCCGCTTAGTTTTCCATAGCCCTCAAATCTGCTGGACCTAAAGTATACGTCTCCACCTGAATTGTAGCCGTAGCCCTTGTCTATAATGGTCTGGATCAGCCTGATGATCTCGTCAATCTCGCCGGTAACCCTGGGATAGACCTCAGCCGGTTTTATATTCAGAGAGTTCATATCATTGAAATAGTTCTGAATATACTCATCAGCTAGCTCAATAGCCGATACACCCAGGCGCTGCGCCCTTCCAATGATCTTATCGTCTACATCGGTAAAATTCTGTACGTGGTACACCTTATAGCCTTTGAACTCGAGATAGCGCTTAATAACGTCAAAGACTACATAGCTCATAGCGTGGCCCACGTGAGAGTTATCATACGGCGTCACGCCGCAAACATACATTTTTATTTCGTCCCCTTGCGGTGAAAACTCTTCCTTTTCACCGCTCAGAGTGTTATATATCCTCATCTGTTCTCCTCAGGTGATCCTTCGACAGATCTTAGGACATGGCCTGTAGAGCGTGATACAACTGGTGCAGTCTCCTCATCCTGTAATCTTGCTTCCAGGTAGGTGAGGCGTGCCTCCAATTCGGCCATACGTTTCTGCATGGACTGCATAAGCTCCCATTCTGGGTCCGGTAGATGTTCAATTGTGTCAGTATCAGGGTTTCTAATGGTCACAATGTGACCGGGGACTCCAACTACTGTTGCATGATCGGGTACTGAAGTTATCACTACCGATCCGGCGCCTATCTTCGCTCCTTCACCTATCTCTATGTTACCGATAAGCTTTGCTCCGGCGCCGACTACTACATTATCTTTTATGGTGGGATGGCGCTTGACTTTTAACTGACTGGTGCCGCCCAGGGTAACTCCCTGGTAAATCGACACGTCGTTTCCAATTATTGATGTCTCTCCGATGACCACGCCCATCCCGTGGTCTATGAAAAGCCCTTCACCGATAACCGCTCCTGGGTGGATCTCTATGCCGGTCAAGAAGCGGCTGGTATGAGAGACGAGACGAGGCAATATCGGTACCTTCAGGTTCCAGAGCGTATGAGCGATGCGATGCATCTCTCTGGCATGCAGCCCTGGATATGTTAGAAGGACCTCTATTGTGTTTCTAGCTGCTGGGTCTCTTTCGTAAATTACCTGTATATCGCGTCTGAGTTTATTTAATAAGGACAACTTGTATTCCCCCTCGCGCAAGAAGATGGTGTGCTAACTTCCTCTGGGATGCCACGCAGTCTGTGACACCCCATAGTACAGATGCACTTTGCCATCTCTTTGTGTATAGAGGGAGTAATCTCTGATATTACCATCACAACCATATAATTAATTTGAGCGTTTTATGAAGGACCGGGAATTTGTACAATCATAGCAACGGCATAAGCCGTGACCGCCTCTTCTCTTCCTTCTGCTCCTAGCCCTTCATTGGTCTTAGCCTTGATACCTATGCGATCAAGATCTGTTCTTAGAGTTTCCGCAATTAGTTTTTTCATCACTGGAAGGTATTCAGCCAGCTTGGGCTTTTCAGCAACTATAGTAGCATCAAGGTTAGAAATGCGCCAACCTTTGGCCTCAATTAGAGTATTAATTTTCCCCAGAATTATCAAGCTGGATATGCCCTCGGTACCTGGATCACCAGGCGGAAAGTGACTACCTATATCTCCCAGCCCAGCAGCGCCTAGCATTGAATCTGCGATAGCGTGCAGCAGCACGTCACCATCGCTGTGGCCCACCAGACCTTTGTAATGAGGTATGACTATACCACCCAGGACCAGCGGCCTCTCCTCTACCAGTCTATGAATATCATAGCCTATCCCGACTCTCATAAATGCGCGCTATAGCCTCTGCTAAGAGCAAGTCATCAGGGCCCGTTATCTTTATATTTAATGGCGAGCCTTGATATACTGCCACATCTTTATGGTTTAACTCAAGTAGAGAGGCGTCATCGGTTACATCTTGTGATACCGCGTTATGCGCCTCCCACAACAGGTCGTAGCGAAAGACCTGCGGCGTCTGTATTGCCCATAGTCCGTCCCTAGACAGGGTCTGTATAACCTTGCTTTCAGCATTCACCTGCTTTAACGTATCAGAGACCGGTATTGCAGCAGTAGCCGCTCCCCATAGCTTGGCTGTTCTCAGCCCATCCGCAACCATATCGGCCGTGACAAAGGGCCGCGCGGCGTCATGCACTATTACCCATTCACAGCCTTCGGCCCGCTTTAGGCCTTCCCTCGCTGAGTCCTGTCTGCGTGGGCCACCTAAGCATACCTCTTTTACCTTTGCCCAGGCTCGCTGATACACTAAATTCTGTAAATACTCGAGATTCTCTTCGCTAGTAACTATAAATATCTCATCAACGTAAGAGCACCGCTCAAAGGTATCAATAGACCATGCTACGAGCGGCGCTCCATTCAAGATAACACGTATTTTATCGCTTTGCCCCATTCGGCGGCTCTGCCCCGCTGCTAAGACGATAACAGCAGCCCTTCCCTGATCATGGGGCTTGAGGCGTGTCGAAGGGCCGAAGGACATCGATACTATTAGTCCTTTGGTTGTGCAAAGATCATTCTTCCGGCTACGGTCTGCAAGACTCTTGTCACCATAATGTTCAACTCGTCATTAAGATACCGCTTTCCATTCTCCACTACAACCATGGTGCCATCGTCCAGGAATCCCACACCCTGACCGCTCTCCTTGCCCTCCTGGATTATGCGCACATACATCTCTTCTCCTGGCAGGACTATGGACTTAACGGCGTTTGCAAGCTCATTTATGTTCAACGCATGTACACCCTGGAGCTCAGCTACTCTGTTCAGATTGAAGTCGTTGGTGATTATCGGTGACTTTATCATCTTCCCGAGCATCACTAGCTTGGCATCCACCTCATGAACATCATTAAAGTCTGTATCAATTATCTCGATTGGCACGTTAGTCTCTTTTTGAAGTCTATTGAGCATTTCCAGACCACGCCGGCCACGGTTACGCTTCAGGGTATCCGGGGAGTCAGCTATGTGTCTGAGCTCATCCAAAATAAATCGTGGAATTACTAAAGTCCCACGCAAGAAGCCTGTCTGACCTATATCGGCTATGCGCCCATCTATAATAGCGCTGGTGTCCAGGATAAGCTGATCGCTAGTACCTGCTCTCCCGTTTTGTCTTTCAGAATTTATTCCGGGAATATACGAGCTCGCCGCCTGAACCAGGTCTTTCTCTCTAATAACCATCAAAGTAATTCCTAAGTATGCCATTACAACACTGGTAACAATTGGCAGGAATTTACCTAGATAACCGGGCAGCAGAGAGAGGGGTACTGCAAGCAGCGCCGATATAATAAGTCCTACGACCAGGCCTACCACCGAAGAGAATAAAACGTTTGCCGGCAACTGTTTAAACTGCTGACCGATCCAGCCCATGGGCCTTATAGTTATATAGGGAGTTATCAGGAGACCAAGGGCCAGACCCGCCAAAACTAAAGAATATGTCCATGGTGCGTATTCAGGTGGTAGTTGCTTGCTACCTAACTCACTAGCTATTTGCCAGCCAGTAGATCCAAAAACAGCCATACCTATTAGTCTAGACACGAAGTCTAACGACATTATAGATCACCTCCTTTCTTAATAATTACTCTATTACCTTTTATAATTACGAGAGACATCGCTATGGTCTATAATAAAAAAAGCGTACTTCAGTACACTTTACAAAAATACGGGGAGGGGACATCATCACCTAGCCGCTTGGACATATCACAGTAGTGCGTCTTTGACTACCATTCTTGATACTATCTAACTTGATCATAGCATTGCCCTGTTTTACTGTCAAAATAGATTGCGATGAAAAGCTTAAAGTTGGCATGATCCTGCGTTTGACGCCGCTATATACGTATGATAGTATCGCGGAAAACTGACTTGATGTAGAGAGCTGCTTAAATATGCTCGATAAAAATACAACTACAGATATAGATAATAAGCGCTTCCAGAGCGAGATCGAGGCAGTACAGCCACAAAAGGAGACCTTTTTCACTATAGGAGTTTTCGATGGCGTACACGTCGGCCATCAGACTTTAATATCCCGTATGACCGCCCTCGCTGAAGAGAACGATTGTCAGAGCGGCGTTATTACCTTCCATCCCAATCCTGTGGCAGTCCTGAGGCCGGGCGCCTCTATAAAATATTTGACCGACATCAAAGAGCGGGTCAGGCTCATCCACAGCCTGGATGTAGATATAGTGGTGCCGGTTATTTTCACGCTCGAGTTGTCCCAAGTGCGGGCCAGGGACTTTGTAGCTCTCTTGAAGGAAAAACTGAAAATAAAGGGCCTTGTCATAGGTTTTGACTTCGCCATGGGACATAATAGAGAGGGCACTCCGGAATTTCTAACAAATCTGGGACATGAGATGGGCTTTTCGGTAGATATTGTTGACCATAAGGACGTGGCCGGTACCAGGGTGAGCAGCACTGCTATACGAGCGGCTATTGCAGAGGGAGACTTGTCTACGGCCAACAAATTCCTGGGGCGATATTATACTACAACAGGCATAGTTGTATACGGTGATGGTCGCGGACAGGCTCTGGGTTTTCCTACCGCGAATATGTCGATCTCGGATGAGCTAGCTATTCCAGCAGATGGTATCTATGCTACGCGGGTGAGACATAATGACAAGCTGTATTCAGCAGCTACTTACATAGGCACAAGTCCCACCTTTGAGGGCAAGGAGCGGACCGTAGAGGCTTACCTTCTCGATTTTGAAGGGACTATTTATGGTGAGGAGATAGTAGTTGAGTGGATAGATAGGGTACGGGAGGACAAAGCCTTTGGCACACCCGCTGAGCTACAAGCTCAGATGGAAAAGGATGTTGTGAAGGCCAGAGAAATACTGGGTGTTTAGAGAGAGGTACACCCGGCCAAAGGCATATGTTCTGTCATTCTGAGGGAGGAGACGACCGAAGAATCTATTGCCAGAGCGAATGGGACTTAGATTCTTCGCTGTCGCTCAGAATGACAGAACACGCCACTACATGCTAGGGATCAGAGCAGCTTTTAGTGCAGTATTAGTTATATAAATCGAGTAGATATGGCCAACATAGATTACATACTCAAACGGGGCATTGCCGAGATTATAGTCCAGAGCGAGTTCAGAAAACTCTTGGAAGATGGAAAGCCTTTGCGTCTAAAGATGGGCTTTGACCCCACCAGGCCCCATCTTCACCTTGGCTATGCGGTGGCGCTGCGCAAGCTCAAACAGCTTCAAGAGCTAGGTCATAAGGTCATACTGATAGTTGGCGACTGGACCGCACAGATCGGCGACCCCGCCGGCCGCTCAGAGACCAGGACCATGCTATCGGCCGAGGAAGTAAAAGCCAACGCTGAGACCTACATGCGCCAGTTCTTCCGCGTGGTTGATAAGGATAAGACGGAGGTTGCATGGCAGAGCGAATGGTTCGGAAAGTTTACCCTGGCAGATGTTATCGGCCTTACCAGCCGCTTCACCGTTGCACAGATGCTTGCCAGGGAGGACTTTGCCACTCGCTATCAGGCCAACAGACCAATAGCGATCACCGAATTCCTCTACCCTCTCCTTCAAGGCTATGACTCAGTGGCTATAGAGTCAGATGTAGAGTTTGGCGGGATGGACCAGAAGTTCAATTGTCTGGTGGGCAGAGACCTACAGGGCATGGTTGGGCTAAGGCCGCAGCAGGTGGTGCTTACTCCGCTCCTAATCGGTACCGACGGAAGGAAGATGAGCCAGAGCTTTGGCAATTACATTGCCTTTGAGGACCCACCGCAGGATATGTACGGCAAGGTTATGTCTATTCCCGACTCAATAATGATGGACTATTTTGAGCTGCTCACCGACGTGCCTGACGGTGAGCTTGTCGAGATGAAGACAAGGATGAACGACGGCTCCGCAAATCCTATGGAGTACAAGCTCCGGCTGGCACGAGAGATAACGCAGGAGTTCCACGACGCGGAAAAGGCCCGAGAGGCCGAGGCACACTTCAATCGCGTGGTGCGAGAGCGCGAAATACCGGAGGACATGATAGAGTATCAGTTAGAGCTTGCAGGGGGCGCCGTAGACCTTACAAAGGTCCTTGCCGATGCAAAAGTAGTGCAGAGTCGCAGCGAGGCGCAGCGCCTAATTAAGCAGAGGGCAGTGCAGGTAGACAATGAGGTTGTCGATGGCCCGCTCTGGTCCCTCAAGGATGGCTCTGTGGTCAAAGTAGGGAAGAGACGCTACCTTAAAATTGTCGACGTTGGGTAGCAAATAGTCATAACGTAAAATGTAGGGGCAGACCTGCGTGTCTGCCCTGGTCTTGACCCAGGTATGTCAGGACTTATAGGCGCATTTATAGTCTTAGATGGTTAGATGACGGTGATTAGGGCGCACACATAGGTGCGCCCCTACCCCATATCTGTTATACAAAAGGCATCCAAAATGCGAGTAATTCAAACCCTTTACAGCATCTTCATCGCCTTGTTCTTATTGACCTTGTCCTGCGGCGTTGGCGTTTTGCTGGGATCAACGGCAACAGGTGAAGACCGCTTCGATAATAGGAAAGCCGTGGCTGTGATCAGGGCCGAGGGTCCTATTAGCGGTGGAGAACCGGCTGGCTTTTTGGCTTCAGAAGGGGCCTATAGCGACGTCATAGTCAAGCAGCTCAGGCGCGCGGCAAAGAACGATTCGGTAAAAGCTATTGTGCTAAGAGTTGATAGCCCTGGCGGGGGCATTACTCCTTCGGATGAGATCAGAAATCAGATCGTTAAGATCAGAAAAGAGACTAACAAGCCGGTAATTGCTTCAATGGGGAGCACCGCAGCCTCCGGAGGTTACTACATTAGCGCTCCTGCCAACCACATAATGGCAAATGAGACCACTATAACCGGCAGTATCGGTGTCATTACCATCATACCTAACCTGCAAGGGTTGTTGGAAAAGGTCGGGGTAAGCGCCGAGGTATTGACCAGCGGACCCAACAAAGACCTCGGCTCCGGACTTGCTCCCCTTAGCGAGGACGACCGGCAGATCCTACAAGCTGTGATAAACGATGCCTACGACCGCTTTGTACAGGTCGTCGCTGAGGGTAGGGGAATAGATCCGGAGTCTGTAAGGAAATTCGCTGATGGACGCATATTTACGGCTAAGCAGGCCAAAGAACTTAAGCTTATCGATGGATACGGCGATCTGCCGGAGGCTATAGAACTGGCTGCTGATCTTGGGGGCATTAACGGAGAGCCTAGAGTTATCGATTATGGAGAAAGAGGCTCTGCCTTGGGGCTTGGAGCCTCGCTATTTTCCGGATTAGTTCCACGACCTTTGAACAATATTTTAGATAATGGTCCTATTTTCTCGATAAATTACCTGTATATAGGACGCACCGGGTCCAGCATCATTATGGGAAGATAGTTTAAAAATCTTTTATTTACTTGAGAAGACTGTAAAATGAGCAGGTCGTAGCCCGTTCCTTGAGGCTCTCGAAAGGCACGGGCGGTGCGCCTTCTACCTAGCTCAAGCAACGCCCTACGTGCTTACGGATACCATTACAGTAGCGACTGGTATGAGAAATTCTAAAAGAGGAGTTGGTGATGGCTACTACAGACGCAGAGCAGATCAAAAAGGCTGTAAACGATAGATATGGAGCTATAGCAAAGGAGCATCTAGTTCAAAAGCCCTTTTCGATACCATTGATGGACCTTAGCGCTTGTTGTGGCCCTAGCATGGGGACAATAAGCAGCGCGATAGAAATCGCTGTCGCCAAGGGTTATTCTGCCGGAGAGCTGCAAATTTTCCCAGACACAGTGACAGAGGTATCTCTTGGTTGTGGAAATCCTACCGCTCTAGCCCAAATTGTAGCGGGAGACACCGTGCTAGACCTCGGCAGCGGTGGCGGACTGGACTGCTTCCTGGCCGGAGAAAGAGTGGGGCCAACCGGCCATGTAATTGGACTGGACATGAATGAGAACATGCTGGACTTAGCCAACTCAAACGCCAAGAAGATGGGTGTCACCAACGTGGAGTTCCGTCGCGGTGAGATGGAGGCTATGCCGGTTGTAGACTCATCGGTAGACTTGATCATCTCTAACTGCGTCATAAACTTATCTCCGGATAAGGACGTCGTCTTTAAAGAAGCCTTCAGGGTGCTTCGACCAGGAGGCCGCTTGTGCGTATCCGACATCGTAGTGGAGGGAGAGATACCCGAAGAGACGAGGGTAAGCCTGGCGGAGTGGGCCAGTTGCGCCGCTGGAGCATTGGAAAAGGGCGAGTTTATCCAAAAGTTGGAAGCAGCAGGCTTCACTAATATACAGATAGCCTCTCAGGAGATCACTAAGAAGGGGATTGAGCTAAAGGAATCCGGGTGGGACAAGGGCGTGCTCTTGAGTGCTGTGATAACGGCAGTCAAGCCAGCCGTGTAATACCAAATGGCATAACAAAACCCGTAAATGAGTGAGCATACACTAACGATGTACCGCTCATGGTGAGCTTGTCGAACCATCAGCGGGCTATATTGTAGTCCTTCGACAAGCTCAGGACGAGCGGATTTTATGGCCTCTGATTATACTATTGGTATAATTGCTTTGCTTTGGGATTGACTACTAACAGATGCAAATAAAAACGCCAGGTACTGTATTCCTGACGTTTTTGTTTATTTTTAATTTTGCTTCTTTGCGAGCGAGCTAAGCTTACTTTATATTAGATGGGAAAAGTAGCGATCAGGACTTATTGCGTTAAGCGCACGAAACTCCTGATCGCTTCCTCCAAATGTTGATTAAAGGTCTCAGCGTCCTCAATCATGACGAAATGACCGACGCCTGACATTAGGCGAATCTCGATGCCGTAATTCTTAGCTGCATCAGTGTTATTGGGTCTATAATCTGAGTTGATAGAAATAATCGGCGCCTTGACCTCTTGTAATCCCGTTCTGAGATTTTGATAATTGCTTCCGAACTCTTCCCACGCGCCCACAGCAACGTGATGAGGTGCAGAAGACATATCAGCTACAATATGCTCGGTTAGCATGGGGTCTGAATTGGGGAGGAACATGTTACGCACAATTCTGCGCGTCTCCTCCAGGAAATTCGCTCGGAGTGGGGCCAGGGACTGCTCCACCTGGTCCGGGGTACGCGTTCGAGCGACATCTGTAAACGTGTCTACTCCTACGAGGGCTATAACACGTTGGGACATTCGCCGTGCAGCCTCTACGATCACCGGGCCTCCCATAGAATGTCCGATGAGCACGATTTGGTCCAGACCGAGTTTATCGGCAACCGCTACGACGTCTTCGCCGAATGCTCCCATAGTCCAAGTCGTGCGGTCAGCGCCCGATTCTCCATGGCCCGCGAGATCTATTGCCACTACTTGGTGTTGCCGGGCGAAATGGCTCAATTGCCTTTCCCAGTAGCTTCGGTCGCAGGACCAGCCATGTACGAATACAAGGCATGGAGTACCTTCCCCATACACTTCATAACCGATGGGAATACCTTCAATCGAAGTAGCAAAATCTGTCATAAAGTCACGCTTTTAACAATCCCTCATGCCTGAGCGCCTGCTCCGTAGCCGGCTGCGTCTCGTCTTCTACGTCCTTCCTGTGAAGGTCTTCAGCAGTTCAAACTGAGGCCGTTGAGCCGGCAGACCAGGCATCTACATCTTGCCCCGTACCGGTAAAAGGGCAGGAAAGGACTAACAGCCCTTTAGCCCACAGCCTCCTTCTTAGCCTGCTCCACGATCTTAGAGACCAGATGGCCCGGCACTGGCTCGTAGTGGCTAAATTCCATGGTGAAAGTACCGCGGCCCTGGTTCTATTTCACTCCAGGCCGATCATTGTTCAAGCGGTTACGGTGGAGTAGTGGCCGACAACGAATTCTCGAACTCCTGTACTTGTTCTCGCAGGTCTTCGAGCTGGCTCCGAAGCGCTTCGCCCATCGCTCTAGCAAGTATTGGGTGCAGCTTCCCACCATGCTCTTCTGCATCCGCGAGAGCCTGCTCAAATTTCGTGATTTCTATTTGGGTTAGTAGGTATTGCTTGATGGTGGTGATTTTACCAGCCATTACAGCGTCTCCAGGTCGATACGGACAATCCCCTTCTGGGATCTGCTAATAGGGTCGATCTGAAAGAAGTCAATGAACCTGCGCATGAATACATCTGCTAGGGCATCTGCAGGGAATATCTCTCCACGATACTTGGCCTTCTGAGCAGCACGTTTATTACTAAAATCGAGCAATTCTGGATATAGCAGCATGAGATCCTCAAAAAATACGCCTGCCGTCTCCCAACATGCATCAAAATCCTCGGGAAACTCCTTTCTCGTCACGAAGCTACCGTCAACATAAACGTACCGACACCCTACACTCTGCAAGTTCTCCAGCAGCATCCTTAATCCCTCTATAAGACTCAGGCGATACTCGTTCCATCCAAATCTCTCAAGTAGTTGAGTCCAAGTCGCCTCGTGAATACCGGAGGGAAGGTTTCCCGTCGTGGGATGAAAAGATGGAATCATCTTGCTACCATTGTAGCGGATTTCGCCTCTCCATGCATACGTCGCTAGGAGATCTGGACGTCACACAACTTCGTAGGGACCGGCCGGGCTGTCTTCCTAGGGCCAGCACTGCACGCGAAGTTTGCATGGGATTGAGAAATCACATACACACCTCTACGACTGACGAATTGTACTGGAATCGACTAGCTCACAGCCTCCTTCTTGGCCTGCTCGACGATCTTTGACACCAGATGGCCCGGCACTGGCTCGTAATGGCTAAACTCCATGGTGAAAGTGCCGCGGCCCTGGGTGAAGGAGCGTAGGTCGGTAGCATATCTTAGCATTTCAGACAAAGGCGCCTGAGCCTCAACGATGCTTACACCACCCATCGTATTCATCCCATGGACTTTTGCTCTCTTGCCGTTTAGGTCGCTTATAGCATCGCCCATAAAGGCTGCCGGCACAGTTACCTCTACGTTCATTATAGGCTCAAGAAGCACAGGCTGGCCCTCCTGGGCGCCTTTCCTGAAGGCATGAAGCCCGGCTATCTGAAAAGACATATCAGATGAGTCTACGGGATGGTAGCTGCCGTCATAGAGGACAGCCCTAACGTCTACCATCGGGAAGCGGCCCAGGACACCTTCCAATGCCGCCTCATGCACTCCCTTTTCTACGGCAGCTATATAGTTCTTGGGTACCGATCCTCCCACAACCTTCTCAGTGAACTCCAGACCGGAGCCTCTGGGAAGTGGCTGTAACTCCAGCAGAACGTGGCCGTACTGGCCATGTCCGCCGGTCTGCTTCTTGTGTTTGTACTCTGCTTTGACCGGCACGGTTATAGTCTCTTTATAAGCGACCTTTGGAACAGTAGCTAATACTTCTACTCCGAATTTCCTCTTTAGCTTTTCAACTGCGACATCTATGTGGGACTCACCGATCCCATATAGAACTGTCTCATGAGTAACATGGTCTCTTTGAACGTGAAGGGTGGGGTCTTCCTCTACCAACCTTGAAAGGCCCGCACCCATTTTGTCCAGGTCTGCCTTAGTCTTGGGGTTGATAGCGACGGAAAACAGCGGCTCCGGCAGATCTACAGTAGATACCACTATTGGATGCTCTTTCACAGTAAGGGTGTCACCGGTGTTGGTGTCAGCCAGCTTGGCAACGGCTCCAATGTCACCAGCTATTAGCCGCTGAACTGGCTCTTGTGCCTTACCTCTGGCTATGAAAAGCTGTCCGAGACGTTCAGACTTGGCTTTGGTCTGGTTCCAAACATGGGAATCGCTGCTGAGTATTCCGGAAAAAACTCTAAAATATGTTAGCTTACCTACATATTGGTCGGCTGTAGTCTTGAAAACAAAGGCGCCTAGAGGACCATTCGGATCGCTTTTGAGTTTCTTCTCTTCCCCGTTCTGTGGGTCTTTTGCCTCAATCTCCCTTGCCTCTAACGGTGAGGGGCCCAGCGCGACTATGGTATCCATTAACGTGGACACGCCGATGTTCTGTATACCCGACGCAACAACTACTGGATATAGAACCCCGCCTATTATAGCTTGCTTTAGTGCAGCGCTTATCTCCTCATTACTGAGAGGCTCACCTTCCAGGTACTTGGCCAGCAGGTCATCATTGGTCTCGGCAATAGACTCTATTAGTTTTTCTTTGTATTCAGCTACCGTCGCCTCCATTTCAGAGGGGATGGGAATCTCTTCTCCTTTGGCGCCTATGGCCTTTTCTGACAGAAGGTCAATCACTCCCTGGAAAGAGCTTTGTGAGCCTATCGGCAACTGAATCGGAACACATTTATTGCTCAGGACCTCGTTTACCTGCCGGAGCGTATTAAAAAAGTCTGCGTTGTCTCGGTCCATCTTGTTAAGTAATACGAGTCGAGGAATGTTGTGCTCTTCGGCATACCTCCAGGTCATCTCCGTGCCAACTTCAACACCAGAGGCTGCACAGACTACGAGTATAGCCATATCCGCAACTCTAAGCGCTGCTTTTACTTCACCAACAAAATCGGCGTACCCAGGGCTATCCAGCAGATTGATCTTATGCCCCTTCCACTCACAGGGTATGATCGAGGTACTTATGCTGATATGGCGCTTGATCTCGTCCGGATCGAAGTCTGAAGTAGTAGTGCCTTCCTCAACTCTTCCCAGCCTGGTTATCAAGCCGGTATTAAACAGCATAGCTTCTGATAGCGAAGTCTTTCCTGCACCTCCATGAGAAATAAGTACAACATTCCGAATTTGTTCCGTGGAATATTTTTGCATACACTTAACCCCCTTCTCTCTCTCAAGGCGCTTTCTGGCGCAATTTTACATTATAGATTATTGTATAGCAATTCTAGTTTAGGTAGGAGCCTGTTCCTGACTCTGCTTTTCTCGGCCTTTCCTCTTATATTTGAAGAGTAGAAAACCACCCAGAGATAGAAAGACTACTGCAATAACTATCGCAGTGACAAACTGGACCTGGCCTAGCTTGAGAGAGCCGACGGCTCCATACCCTTCGCCAAATAAATATCCCAGTGCAAAGTAGAATAGGGTCCAAATTACCGCTGAGGTTGAGGTAGCAGATACAAAAAGAGGGTAGGGAATCGTCAGCAAGCCGGATACAAGGCTGGTGGGTGTGCGCAGGCCGGGAATTAACCTGCCGACTATTATGGCCCAGGGGCCAAACTTCAATATCCTTCTCTCAGCCTCGTCCATTTTTTCCGGGGTCAGCCTAAGGATACGTCCGTACTTTGTAAGCAAAGGGTGACCTACCTTTAATGCTACCGTATACAGGGTAGAGGAACCGGCTGCCACAGCCACGGCGGTCAAAGGGATCGACCATAGAGCGCTAAGGTCTCCGGCCTGGACCCTGTAGCCCATATACATAACTAAAATGTCTCCGGGCAGCGGCAAAGGCACGCCAGCTTCCTCGATAAATATCAAGACAAATAACGCGATCAGCTTATAGGCTATAAAAAATTGCCATAGATTAAAGGCAAAGTCTTTCATCTCAACATCCCTTCCCCTTATCCCAAAGAAGGCTTAGTAAGGTCTTATGCGCGCCCATATATACTCTATAAATTCGTATTATAACGCTATATCCTTATTTCGCCTACTGCTATATTCCATTTTGTCGGTGATTTTCTGAAAATTCCCGCAGTCCTTCTGCAAGCTCCTTGATCTCTTTATCGACCAGGTAGTTGATTGTGCCCTCTGGATAGGTCCCATCCTCGGACATTACGCCACTTTCACCGCCGGTTAAGACCTCTATGCCTTCGTCTATGGTCTTTACCGCGTATATGTGAAATTTGCCTTCCCTTACCGCGTCGACCACGTCTTCACGAAGCATAAGGTTTCGTACGTTCTGGTGTGGTATCATGACGCCTTGGGTTCCGGTTAGGCCCATAGTCCTACTTACATCGAAGAAGCCCTCTACTTTCTGATTGACGCCACCTATGGGCTGGACTTCTCCCTTCTGATTCACCGAGCCTGTTACTGCGATGTCCTGCCTGAGAGCTACTCCTGAGAGGCTGGAGAGCAGAGCATAAAGCTCGGTGGATGAAGCGCTGTCACCGTCAATGCCATCGTAAGACTGCTCGAAGCAAATGCTTGCAGCCAGGTTTAAAGGCTTTGTCTGAGCGAACTTCCATCCCAGATAGCCGCTTAAGATCATAACCCCCTTGTCATGAGTTCTTCCGCTCAACTGCGATTCCCGTTCTATGTTTATTACTCCTGCTCGACCCATATAGGTCCTGGCTGTGATACGGGAAGCTCTGCCAAAGCTATAGTCTCCCATATCTAACACCGCCAGACCGTTCACTTGACCTACAGCCGAGCCTTGCAGATCGAGAAGTATAGTGCCTTCTGCTATTAAGTCTCTTATGCGCTCCTCGATCAGGTTGACTCTATAGATACGCTCTTCTATTGCCTTCTGTACGTGTACACCCTGTACCTCGGAGGCATTTTCCTGTCTTGCCCAGTGATCGGACTCTACTATTATGTCCCGCAACTGGCCGAAGCGTGACGATAGCTTCTCCTGGTCTTCAACCATCCTGGCCCCATACTCCATGATCTTGGCTACGCCGCTGCTGTCAAAGCATAATAGGTTTTCCTGGACGCAAATGCCACTTATAAAACGAGCATAGGCATCCAGATTCGCGTCAGTCCGTGTGACTTGATAGTCGAACTCCGCCTTTATCTTGAATATCTCCCAGAAGTCTTCATCGGCGCGTGATAACGTTTGATACACGATACCGTCACCAATAACCACGACCTTTAGGTCTAGAGGTATCGGCTCCGGCCGGAGGCCCTGAGGCACTATTACTCCTGGGCCAAACTGCTCGTAGGGGTCCTCCAGACGGATCTCTTTGTTCTTAAGAGACCTTTTGAGGCCCTCCCAAACTCCCGGATTCTGCAAGACCTCTTTGATATTTAACACTAAGTAGCCGCCATTTGCGGCTGCTAAAGCGCCCGGCTTAAGCATGGTATGATCGGAATAATAAGCGCCCATAAAGGCTTTTCGCTCTATTTTGCCGAACATATTACCGTAGGTAGGGTTGGTCTCGATGACAACCGGCGGACCGGGCGCCTTACTATTATCTACGAATACATTGATCCGGAAAGGGAGGAAAGGGTCAACTTCTTTGCCAGTAGGTGGAGCTATGGGGATAGTCTGTTGCGGACCGTCCTGTTCTCTGAAGGTATAAAGCTGCGAAAGTGCGTGTTCCTTGAGGTCCTTTAGAAACTCTACTACTGGCGGAAGCTCTTGATACTTTTCAAATAATCCTGTGAAAAGCGGGGTCAGAGTAAATTCCCCAATCTGTCGGTCCAGGCTCTTTCTGCTTTCCTGGATCTCTCTATCTATGGCCTGGGTGCGATGCAAGGTCTCAACCACGGTCTGCATTATCTCGCTGCGCTTGTTCTCCAATTCTTCTCGCCGTTCAGGTGGAAGGGCAAAGAATTCAGCTTGGCTCATAGGCCGACCCTCGGTCTGGGGTATAACCGTTATACCCTGCGGAAGTGACTGAATGAAGAAGCCCTGCTCCGTGGCCTCTTTTTCCACCTCTTGCATCATCTTGCTGCGTTCCTCTTGCTTCTCTTCAGTTATCTGGTTCTGCTGTACTTCATACTCATCACCGGAGAAGACCCGGGTCAACTCGGTCTTTATTCGCTGTAAAAGCTCTTGAACATCGGTCTGAAATTCCCGTGCCTGTCCCTTGGGCAGGCTGATTATCTTGGGCCTATCCGGGTCTTGAATGTTGTAAATATAGCACCAGTCTCTTGGTGCGGGTCTGCCAGCGCCCTCTTTTTCCTCTTCTACCTCTTTTAGCAGGAAATTCCTGATCGCTGTGGTCTTCCCGGTTCCCGACATCCCGGTAACAAAGATGTTATAGCCTGTCTTGTTCATAGCAAGCCCGGTCTCGATAGCCCGGATGGCCCGGTCTTGACCAATAAAGTCTTCCAGGGGTATTAGATCGGTGGTGGTGCTAAAGCTGAATCTATTGGGGTCACAGAACCAACGGAGCCTGTCTACGGGTACTTTATATTTAGCGATATCCGGCATAGCGATCTCCGATCACAACAATTGTCCTATTGGTTTTGCTGGCCAGCCTAGCTATGAGTCCGTCAGAAGGATGAAAACAGGCTGGCGTAGCCCGTTCCTAGAGGTTCTCGAAAGGACACGGGCGGTGCCTTCGAGAGCCTCAGGCAACGCCCTCCGGCTGGAATATTCTATTTTCGATCCAATGCTAGACTTGGTATGTCTATTATTTTCGGCTTAACGATATAGTAGTAATAAGGCTCACTGCTACACTATAGTAAACTTACCGCCGGGAGAAGGAAACATTTTGCCTGGATTAAGAATATTGTTCGGATCAAGGGCGTTCTTGATGCTTCTCATAGCTCCCACTCCTGCTTCACCAAACTGCCATGCAAGAAAGGGAGCTTTCAATGTCCCTATGCCATGTTCTCCCGTCAGCGTGCCGCCGAGGGCCAGAGTCTCTCTGAATAAGTCCTCTATAAATGCCTCGACCCGGCGCATCTCATCTTCTTGAGTTATATCGCACAAGATCCTAGGATGAAGGTTTCCATCGCCGGCATGAGCTGCTATAGCCACCTGTAGGCTGTGCCGGGCAGCCAGCCGTCGCACGGCTACGATCATATCCAGCAGCCTGGGTCGAGGCACGGTAGCATCCTCAACTATTGTGTTTGGTCTGGCGAGTGACATGGCGTTGAAAGACGCTCTGCGGGCCTCCCATAGGGCTTCTCGCTGCCTCCTGGTATCAGCCACCAGCACCTGCTGTGCTCCACAAGACTCAACCGCCTCTGCGACTCGTCTTAGATCTCTTTCGGTATCTGCCTCGCTGCCGTCTACATCTATCAGCAGCACAGCTCCGGCGCCAAGGGGCAGGCCCGCGGGCCTATAAGCCTCGGTGTACTTTATACATACCTCGTCCAGCAATTCCAGAGCAGCCGGGATGATGTGGCGACCTATGATCTCCGATACCGCCCTCGCGGCATCCTCTACGCTGGAGAAAACGGCAAGGCAGGTTCGGACGTCCTCCGGCAGCGGGCGTAAGCGCACTGTGGCCTCGGTGACGATGCCCAAAGTCCCTTCTGAGCCAACGAACAGATGCGTAAGATCGTATCCGCTCACGCTCTTTACCGCCTTTCCACCGGTGCAAATTATCTCGCCGGTGGGAAGGACTACTTGCAGACCGATAACGTAGTCCTTGGTAGTTCCATACTTTACGCTTCTGGGCCCTCCGGCTCCTTCACCTATGGTGCCACCCATGGTGGCCGCCTCCATGCTTGAAGGGTCTGGCGGATAGAACAGTCCATAAGACTCAACTTCGTTGCGAAATCTTGATAGAATTACACCCGGCTGCACCGTAGCAGTCATATTGCCGGAGTCTATCTCGACGATGCGGTCCATCCGTTCAGTCAGCAGCAAGATGCAGTCTGGGACGGGAGTGGAGCCGCCGCTGAGGCTGGTCCCGGAGCCTCTGGGCACTACCGGGATTATGTGCCTATTTGCGAGACGCAGGACCTCCGCTACCTCTTCCGTTGAGCCTGAAGAGACCACTACGCCCGGTATTTGACGCTTGGGCGTGGCATCTCCGTTGTATAGAGCAAGCTCATCATCGGCCGTGATAACGTGCTTACTTCCAACTATATCCCTAAGCTCTTGGATGACCTGCTCTTGCAGCATCATGCTCCTTGAGTGTACCTACGTTGTTCCCCGTCATCTATAGGGTAGGGGCGTATCCTTCGACAAGCTCAGGACAGGCTCTATGTGTACGCCCTAATCACCGCCATCTAACCATCTAAGACTGTAAATGCGTCTATAATTTCTAGCATGATCGGGTTGCAACCAGGGCAGACACGCGCAGGTCTGCCCCTACATTTTACGTTGCGATGATTTGCATCGCGCATCAAAGAGAGAGGGGACTTTCTCTTTGGACGAATGCTAAGACTTTAAAGCAGCCAGTTGAGTCTCCAATCTCTGCAACCGTCCTTTGGCATCTATCAAGCGCTCTCGCTCTCTAGTAACGACTGCTTCAGGAGCCTTTGTTACAAAATCGCCTTGACTTAGCTTGGCTTCTAATCGTGATACATCCTGGGCCACCTGCTCCATCTCCTTGGTCAAGCGGCTCTCTTCGCCGGCAATGTCTATCATGCCAGATAGAGGTATGTAGACCTCGCATCTACTTAACACAATGGGTATGGCGTTCTTTGGCTGACTCTCATCGGGAGGTATCGTCTCCAGCGAAGCCACGCGAGCCAGGGTCTTTATACTGTCCATGTGGCTAGCCATAATGCTTCTGATGGGGTCACCGCCCTGGACAATCGCATCTATATGGCGCGACGCCTCCACTTTATACTCTGCTCTGGCGTTGCGAATCGCCCTGATGACCTCTATTACCAGTTCTATCTGCTCTTCGGAGGCTTCCTTTTCAGCATAACCCCCAGTCGAAGTAGGATATGAAGCAACAATCAGGGCCTCTGCATCTCTGCTTTCTAGATGGGGAGCTAGCGCACCCCAGACCTCTTCAGTTATGAAAGGCATATAGGGGTGAAGCAGTCGCAGGGATTGGTCCAGAACGTGGACAAGCACAGGTTTTGGTGATGGCTCATCTCCGGTCCGTAATCTTATCTTGGAAAACTCAATGTACCAGTCGCAAAACTCGTTCCAGATAAAGTCGTATATGCGCTGTCCCGCCATGCCAAACTGGAACTCGCCGATCAGGGTGTTTACGGCCTCTGTGGTAGCCTCTAGCCTTCTAAGTATCCACCAGTCCTCGGCGGGGCGGACCGCGTTTGGGTTAATAGCCGGTATCTTTTCGTCAGGGTCCAGGTTAGAGATTACAAACCTGGCGGCGTTCCACAGCTTGTTGGCGAAGTTTCTATTTCCCTCAAGTCTCTGAGGACTCAGGCGCATATCGTTGCCCGGCGAGCCGCCGGTGGAGAGAGTGAATCGCAGGGCGTCGGTGCCGTACTGGTCGATGGCCTCCAATGGGTTAACCACGTTGCCTCTGGTCTTACTCATCTTGTTGCCATGCTCGTCCCTGATCAGGCCGTGCAGGTAGACCCATCGGAAGGGCACCTCTCCGGTGTTCTCCATGCCCATCATGATCATCCGGGCCACCCAGAAGAATAGAATGTCGTACCCTGTTTCCATCACGGTAGTGGGGTAAAAATACCTCAGGTCTTCGGTGTCATCGGGCCAGCCTAGAGTAGAGTGCGGCCATAGAGCCGAGCTGAACCAGGTATCCAGCACGTCGGGGTCCTGATAAATATCCGTGGACTTGCAGGATGAGCATTCGGTCGGGTCGACAACGGCAGCGGTAAGGGCGTTGCAGTCCGCGCAATACCACACCGGTATCCTATGGCCCCACCAAAGCTGGCGGCTTATGCACCAGTCTCTCAGGTTCTCCATCCAGTTGAAATAGACCTTGGCGAAGCGCTCCGGAATTATTGTTATGCTGCCATCCTCAACGACCTGCCGTGCTCTTTCGGCGAGCGACTCGACTTTTAAGAACCACTGCTCGCTCGAAATCGGCTCCACCACGGTATCGCAGCGGTAACAGTGGCTGATGGAGTGAGTGTAGTCCTCTCTCTTTGCCATGAGCCCAGCTTTCTCAAGGTCACTGACTATAGCCTGGCGGCACTCGAAGCGGTCCATGCCTTGATATGGCCCGGCGGCGTCGGTCATTTTCGCGTCCAGACCAATACACACCACCTGAGGCAGGTTGTGCCGTTGGGCCACCTCGAAGTCCACTGGATCGTGGGCAGGCGTGATCTTAACGGCGCCGGTGCCGAACTCGTAGTCCACAACCTCGTCCGCGATGATAGGAATCCTGCGGTTTAATATAGGAAGGAGCGCCTCTTTACCGATCAGGTCCTCATACCCCTCATCCTCCGGGTTCACCGCGACCGCGGTGTCGCCCAGCATCGTCTCCGGTCTGGTAGTGGCGACGGTTATGTATTTGTCCGGCTCATCTGCTATAGGATAGCGAACGTACCATAGATAGCTGTTGACCTCCTTGTGGTCTACCTCAAGATCGGAAAGCGCGGTTGAGCACCGGGGACACCAGTTTATGATCCTGAGACCCCGGTATATGAGGCCCTTGTCGTAAAGGTTGACGAAGCTGGTCCTGACGGCTTTCGAAGGACCGGGGTCCATAGTGAAGCGCTCTCTGGTCCAGTCGCAAGAAGCGCCCAGTCTTTTGTGCTGCTCGGTAATGATGCTGCTATACTTGTCCATCCACTCCCACATACGTTCAAGGAAGCCTTCCCGGCCCAAATCCTGCCTTACTATGCCCTCTCTGGCCAGCGCCTGCTCCACCACGTTTTGGGCAGCGATACTGGCGTGGTCTCTTCCCGGCAGCCATAGGGTAACGTCGCCTCTCATGCGGTGCCAGCGGGTCATAATATCTTCCAGGGTCGCGGTAAGCGCATGGCCCAGGTGCAGCTCTCCAGTCACGTTTGGTGGAGGCATTATTATAGTGAATCGTTCTTCAGGAGGCCGTTTGGGGTCGATTTTCGGCGTAAAGTAGCCTCCATCCTCCCACAGCTTATAGAGCCTCTCCTCCACCTCTCTGTGGTTGTAGGCTTTCGCCATTTCTTTTTTCGGCCTGTCCTGTAGGGGCGAGGTCACCTCGCCCTTGCTGTCGAAGGGGGTATTAGTCGCCATATCATTCATCCATAAAGTTTTAGATTAGAAGACAAAAAGGGTAGATTAACGACAAAAATTAATGCCTTTATAAGTAGTATGCACATTTAACGGCTTTGGGGCAAGGTCGTAAATAAGGTAGATTTGTTCAGGCAGAGAAGACCTTGTATCCTCAATCTAAACCAGCGAAGGATATTAAAAGTAGTATAATATTTCTGTCAGTTGCATAAGAGGTTATAACTATGCCTGCTAAAGAAGTAAAACATATAGATGTTACCCACATACCTGAGCTGCTACGCTTGGCCGAGGAAGTGCAAAACACCGGCGAGATTCGCATCTTGAAAAAAGATCAGGAAGAGCTAGCCCAGATTACACCTATTAAACCATTACCTAATGGTCTAGTGCCATTCACTGACGTATTATCCACAATTCGGCCTGAGATTGCATTGCAAGACATTATTGATGCATATACAAAAGGCAACTCAAAGCAGAGGAAACTTATTGAGTTACAGCTTGGTGGATTCAGAACTAGTCTTGAAAGAATGATGGCAGAACAGGTTGGAGATATAATTAAGCAAATAAACGAGAAAAAAGCAGGGGTGAAACCTACAAAGCCTTCTACGAGAAAGCGAGCTAAAAGCCGAGTGTTTACGAAGGATGACCCTCTGTGGAACATTGTCGGCATATTCAAGGATGATGGTGGACCGACTGACGTCTCTGCGAATATAGATAAATACCTGGCCGATGCCTACTCCGATACCCATTAATGAGCACTTCCACTCGCTATAATAGCAGATGGGTATTCTCTGATACCTCTGGTTACTATGCCGCTATGATTGAGAACGACGAAAACCATGATGCAGCTCTGGTTATCCTATCCCGCCTTGAACGCGAGCGCGTCCGGTTCTTTACGACCCTCTACGTTTTGGCTGAACTCCATGCCCTCGTTATCAATCGGCGGCGGAATCCACAACTTGCTCTTGCTCTCTCAGAGATATCGAAGCTAGCAGCACAACCGTTATTTCTGTGACATCCGGTGACCACACCCAAGCCCGTCTTATTCTTGCCCAGCATCACGACAAACTCTACTCGCTTACCGATGCCTTGAGCTTTGTTGTCATGGAGCGGCTCGGCATTTTCCCGGGTCTTTACCTTTGATAAGAACTTTGCCCAATATGGTCTAACTGTCCTCGCTCCATAAACTTTCCTGCTAAAGGAAGCGGTGATTAGGATGTGAGCAGAGGTAACCTTCACAACTTAGCAAAGTTATGCTAAAGTATAACTTGTCTTATTTGCAATAGTACAAATGGCATAATACTATGACAACATTTAACATAGAGATAGCCGGAGCTAAGCCGGTATATCTCCAAATCGAAGAACACATACGCCGCCAGATCGCTCTGGGCGAGCTTAACAGCGGCTCTCGTATTCCGGCAGTGCGGGACCTGGCAAAGGACCTTGGAGTAAACGTAAATACTGTCGCCCGTGCTTACATAGAGCTGGTACGGGATGGGATTCTGGTCTCTCATCGAGGTGGAGGTACTGTTGTAGGAACAGGCGCCCATGAGAGAGTGATGGGGGATAGGTCCAAACGGCTTATAGGCATGGCAGATGACCTTTTGGCACTGGCTACAGGCATTGGATACACTCTAGACGAAGTAGAGGCATCGGTGATCTTAGCAACAGAGCGCTGGCGGCACAGGTCTGTCCCGGAACCCCTCCTAACCCCGGATTATAGCTCCAGGCGCACCGTCGCCTTTGCCGGAAGCCACGACTTGATGCTTGAAGCGCTGGCCAGGCGTCTGGCTAATAGCCGCCCTCCGGTAATAATAGATACCCGCTATGTGGGCAGCCTGGAGGGAATAGTAGCCCTGGTAAGGGGAGAGGCAGACGTAGCCGGCTGCCATCTGCTGGACCAGGAGAGCGGCGAGTATAATATTCCCTTTGCGCGCAGGATGCTCTCCGGACAGACCGCTATTATGGTAAGCATGGTACGCCGGGTACAGGGAATGTTCCTAGCCAAGGACAACCCAAAGCGCATCAGCGGATTGGAGGACTTGCAGCGGAACGACGTAGCGCTGGCTAACCGCCAGAGGGGTTCCGGCACTAGAGTATTGCTGGACTACCTGCTGCGCAAAGCCGGAATAGACTCATTCAAAATAGAGGGTTATGAACAGGAATACGATACCCATTCGGACGTAGCATCGGCTGTGGCCCAGGGAAGAGCAGATGCTGGAATAGGCATCCAGGCCGCCGCAGGGGCTTACGGGCTGGAGTTTATACCACTGGCTGAAGAGCCTTACGATCTGATTTTTTCCTCCAAGGCTTTCCGGAGAGATGATGTCCAAAAGCTGCTAGCCACTCTAAAGAGTCCTTCTTTCAAGCGCTTGGTGAGCGCTATGGGTGGCTATGACATTCGTACTATGGGTGAGGAGAGGGTTATTGCTTAGGAGCAAACCGTAGCCCGTTCCTTGAGGTTCTCGAAAGGCACGGGCGGTGCCCCTTCGACGTGGCTCAGGACATGCTTCGAGAGCCTCAGTCAACGACCTCTTGGCCGGAATATTTTATTTTCGAACCGATGCTATAAAAAAGGAGATCGAAGATTATGTTCTTACTCCGTGAGATGGCTACAACTCTAAGTGTCAAGGCACGCAAAGCATTGCCGCTAGCTCTGGCATTGTTCTTAGCATTAGCGTTGGCTTCTTGTCAGCCTGCGCCCAGTCAGGTCACACCCACTCCGCAGCCGTCACCGATTGCTACCATCCAGCCTAGCCCGGTAGCAGGGTCTGCTGCATCTTTAAAGAGCGTAACCGAGATACCTAAGGCCCAGCCCGGAAAAGAGGAGATCATTCTCGCTACAACTACCAGCACACAGGACTCCGGGCTCTTGGACGTGCTTATTCCGGCTTTCCAGAGCCAGACCGGATACAAAGTGAAGCCTATTGCTGTTGGTACCGGCCAGGCCCTGGCTATGGGGCAAAGAGGTGAGGCGGACGCTCTTCTGGTCCATGCTCCCGATTCCGAGCTTGAGCTTATCAAGTCCGGAGATGCTGTTAACAGGCAACTGGTAATGCATAACGATTTCGTGCTGCTAGGTCCAACCAGCGACCCCGCCGGTATAAAAAATATCAAGGTTGTTCTGGAGGCCTTGAGAAAGATACCGGACAGCAAATCAATATTTGTAAGCAGAGGCGACGATTCCGGGACCGACAAACTGGAGAAGGCTTTGTGGAAAGAGCTGGGTGTTACTCCAAAGGGTCAAGCCTGGTACCAGGAGACCGGCCAGGGCATGGGCAATACTTTGAATATAGCTTCCGAAAAGAGCGCATACACTATATCTGATAGAGCCACGTATCTCGCCAGAAAAAGCAACCTGGGTCTAAGCCTATTGAACAGCGGCGACAAAAAGCTCTTGAATATATACCACGTTATGGAAGTAAGCAGCACGAAGTACCCCAAGGTAAACTCCGCAGGCGCCAAAGCCTTTGTCGACTTCTTTGTAGCCAGGGAGACTCAGGAATCTATCGCAAAGTTTGGGGTGGACAAGTACAGCGAGCCGCTTTTCTTCCCCGATGCCGGAAAAAAGGTAGAGGAGCTTGGAGGGTAGGTCTCCAATTTAAAGCTTCACTATGGACTTAATTCTCGATGGCCTAGCCCAGGCAATTGCTTTAATAGTAGGACTCGATCCGGAAATAATACGGATAGGGTCTCTTACTATGGCGGTGTCCGGAACAGCAACTATAATCAGCCTGCTTATAGGAGTCCCCCTGGGCTTTACCCTCGGTGTCAATGACTTTCCAGGAAGGTCTTTCCTTATAAGCATCGTAAACACCGGCATGGGACTTCCACCCGTTGTAGTGGGTCTGTTCGTTACTATTATGCTTTGGCGAAACGGCCCGCTCGGCCTGCTGCACCTGCTATATACTCCCACCGCGATGATCATCGCGCAGTGCGTCATTGCCACTCCTATAATCATCGGCTTTACGATGGCCGGTGTCGGACAACTGGACCCCAGATTTCGGACTCAAATGTTGGGGCTTGGCGCATCCAACGGACAGATGGTATGGCTAATGCTACTAGAGGCAAGGCTGCCGATACTGGCGGCAGTGATGGCCGGGTTTGGGGCCATAATCTCAGAGGTGGGCGCATCTATGATGGTAGGTGGCAACATACAGGGCCAGACCAGGGTCTTAACAACGGCTACCGTGATGGAAACAGCAAAGGGAAATTTCGCGCTGGCTATCGCTTTGTCCATAATACTTCTGGTCCTGACCTACCTCGTCAACCTTTTTCTTACTATGGTCCAGCAGAGGGGAAGGGCATCTTGAGTATTCCTTGTCTGGATATAGAAGGCATAGAGGTCGAGTACAGAGGACAGCAGCTCTTGCAGATAGATAAGCTGTCTGTCTGGCCTGGAGAGACTTTAGTAGTCATGGGACCAAACGGCGCCGGCAAGAGCACTATGATACGGATAATGGCCCTCTTGCAGAGACCCACCAAAGGCTTAGTGCGCTACCATGGAGAACCAGTAGACGAAAGTAATCTAAATATTAGAAGGCGGATGTCTGTGGTGCTTCAGCAGCCTATCTTGAGAGATGCGTCGGTATATGACAACGTGGCGACAGGGCTGCACTTTCGAGGAGCATCTAGTCTTGAGATAAAAGAAAAGGTGTCCTACTGGCTGGAACGCTTGGGTATAGGACACCTGGGCCAGCGGCGAGCCAAGACTCTATCCGGTGGTGAGGCGCAGCGAGTTAGCCTGGCGAGAGCTTTGGCGCTGGAGCCGGAGGTCTTGTTTCTCGACGAGCCTTGCGCAGCTCTCGATGCTCCCTCCAAAACGCTTTTCCTGGAAGACCTCAGGTCTCTGCTCAAGAGCGCCTCTATAACGGCTATTATGGCGACCCATGATAAAGGAGAGGCAACAGTCCTGGGTGATAGAGTAGCTGTACTGCTTGATGGCAAGCTAAGGCAGCTAGGCGCTCCAAGGGAGGTGTTCAATCGCCCCGTGGACGCAGAGGTGGCCTCTTTCTTAGGTATATATAATATATTCTCCGGCACGGTAATAGATGTACAGGATGGGATCTTGAGTCTGGAGGTGGAAGGACAGGTAATTAGAATTGCAGCAGATGGCGAGCCCGGGCAGCAGGCCACGGTCTGTATACGTGCTGAAGACACTCACCTTAGCGTCTGTGGTGTGCGGGACTCATCAAATCTACAAAGCCGCTTGTCTAATCGCCTAAAAGGCAGAGTCGCCGGCATTGCTCCTACAGGAAACGAGATCAGAGTCAGGGTGGACTGTGGATTTGAGGTAATAGCCTTCATATCTGCGGAAAAGTTTCTTGAGCTTGGAATTGCAGATGGTGATGAGGTGGAGGTGCAATTTAGTGGTGAGAAGGCGTTTCTGATATAAAAAGATTTAAATAATTATAGTTGCTCTAGACAATCAAAGTCTCAGTCATACCTCATGGTTTTCTTCGGCAAGCTCTGGATAAACTGTCGGCTACTATTTGGTTGTTCGGTATACCTATCCCGAGGTTACCTGTTCCGTACAGTACCTTTGCTACAAAAACAAAACCGCCGACTCTAGGGCGGCTATGCCCATGAGTTGGCGGTTGATACGCCAGATAAATGCTAAAAGACTAGTAGGACATAATTACTATGTCAAGCAGTATTCTGATGTAGTGTACTTTTTTCTAGTTTCAACCCCTCGGCCATCATTACAAGCTGCTCGCCAGCAGACAAAATCATTGGATCGTTAGGGTGCTTCTGTAGCCACGCATGAGCGGCTCTCATAGCAGCATCTACTTCCTCTTCAGTAGTTGCATATAGCATTTGGTTAACTAATACTTGGCGCTGTTCTTCCAAAGTCATAAGGGGCTCCTTAGCACTCTATTTGCATCCTCAAGTAAGTGAATCCACGCTCGCGCCGCACTCCCCGTGAACCGTGCCTCGCCTATATCCCTAATGTGTTGAGAGCGTTGCATCAGTGGTATGGAGATCAAGTCTAAATAAAACTTATCTATCTCAATACCTAAATGCGCACGTAGGCGTTCCAACTCCCTAATATAATTATTATAAGCGCTCAGTCGGTCTATGTCTCGTAATCGAGCATTATCTATTGCGATATTTAGGTCGACAAGAACATAGCTACGCAGAATACGCTGTGTTTGCTCTATCACTCCCTCTTCCCATCCTCGATTTGTGCGAAAAGCATCCAAATTTAATTCTGTAGAAACTGCATGCAAAGACTCATGGATCATAGTAGTCCATCGCTGATCTAAACGCCGCAATACATCTTCTCTAATGCTTATATTACAAGACCAGTGCTTGACACCCCAGGCTACCGAGGATACAGGATCTACATTAAGAGTACCGCTCCACCGTGAAGGTAGACCGGTTATATCTTCAATCATCTGCCGTATTTTCTCTAAATCTTGTTGAGCAGCCATCTGTAAGGCAGTCATACGCCGTTATCTTCCTGGTCCAGGCCGTCCAATTATACTTACGCTCAGCCATTTCCTTGCTTGTTCATATCTGAATATATCTCTTAAGCTTTTCTCATAGAGTATTGTGCCCCAAACGTCTATCTCTACACCTACCAACGAGGTCTTACAGTCTAACAGAGCCCGTCCTATGTAGCGCTGAAAGTCGTAGGCTCTGACATTGTAAGCTGTTCTGCGTCACTTATCTATCCAACTCCCCACCTCCCCAGGTTTCGAGGGATACCATCGTACAGTAGTATCATTGTGAATAATGTCACAAAATTGACATGCCAGACATTTAGGTATACATTCTCCTGTAGCTATGTCCCCATTTCCAAAGGTATCTAATTTCCCTTGCCCAGTAAAAAACATAACTGAGAGGAGCGGGATGAAGGTCTTACAAATCACCCCAGATAGATGCACAGGTTGTATGCGTTGTGAGTTAGCCTGCTCATATATGCAGGTAGGAATGTTCCAACCCGCAAAATCCGTGATACGTGTTAACCCGTATGAGGCCCACACCAGCTATTCACCTTACACATGCTTCCAATGTGAAGAGGGATGGTGCATGACCGCCTGTCCCGTGGAAGCCATCACTATATCGGCTGTTGGGGCCAAGATAGTAATGGAAGACCAGTGTGTTGGCTGCAAGCTTTGTACACTGGCCTGCCCGTACGGCACCATATTCTACAATTCCGAGACTCAGAAGGCCTTTAAGTGCAACCTTTGTGGAGGCGACCCTGCATGTGCTTCGGCATGCCCAACATCTGCTATAGAATGGGTTGAAGCGCCTACACGAGACTGGCAGGGGGATTTTGCCGCCGAGCGAGGCGTAATACATCTTACCCCAGTTTCGTCACGATAGGAGGTAGGTCATGGCGAAGAGACATGTTATCGTTGGTGGCGGCACTGCCGGACTGAACGCTGTCACCACTATTAGAGAATACGATGGTGGCGAGTCGGAGATATCCTGGGTTTCCGATGAGCGCACCTATTCAAGAATGGTGCTGCCTTATTATCTATGGCACACGATCTCCGAGTCCCACGTGTTCACCGCAAACGCCCAGCGCATGGAAAAGCTTGGTGTACAGTCATTCATCGGACGTACCGCCACAAAGCTGGATACCGCAAACAATACTCTTACTCTTGACGATGAAACGGTGCTTGAGTATGACGATATACTCATAGCTACAGGCTCCAGAGCTATCAGACCTCCGATACCCGGGGTAGATGGCAGAGCTATCCATAGCTTTTGGACTCTGGACCATTGCAGGGCCGTCCTTCAAGAGATCAAGCCGGGATGTGAACTGGTGGTAGTAGGAGCGGGGTTCATCTCCTTTACCATTCTGAATTCTATTATAGCTCAAGGCGCAAAGCTCACCGTCGTCGAAGTCGCCCCTCAAATCCTGCCCAGAATGGTCGACAGGCAGGGTGCTGAGCTAGTCCAAAAATGGCTGGAGAAGCATGGCGTTATCGTAAAGACTGACGTCAGAATAACCTCCATCGAGGACGCGGATGGCCGCAAGAAATTGAACCTACAGACCGGCGACCCGATAATGGCTGACCTGGCAATCATGGCCACGGGTATTCGCGCCAATCTGGAATGGCTCGAGGGCTCTGGCATAACTATCAATCAGGGCATTGTCGTTGACGATCATCTGCGCTCCAACGTAGCAAACGTGTACGCCGGTGGAGATGTGGCTGAAGGCAAAAATGCAGTCACCGGAGCTATGGAAGTCCACGCTATCGAGCCTACCGCCATGGAGCACGGCCGCGTTATTGGTGCAAATATGGCCGGACAGGATACCTCATACCGCGGCAGCATTCTGATGAACATCATAGATGTTCAGCACCTTGAAGTAGCCAGCTTCGGCGAGTGGAATGCCACAAACGTCGAGGTGATCGAGGCTTTTGATGAGAGGCGTAATGCTTATCGAAAGTATCTGTGGGACGGCGACGTGCTGAAGGGCGCAATCATCGTAGGACTTGCCTCTGACATATGGGTTACTAATGACGTTGGAATGCTTAAGGGACTGGTGCAGAGTAAGGTCCCAGTTGGCGCCTGGAAAGAGCACATGAGGCGAAACCCCTGGGATATTAGGCGACCCTTTGTCGCATCTCATACTGTTACTAGGCTCCTGCCGCAGAGGATTCTAGACCATCCATCGGTACCGTCCGGGGAGGTTAGGGTTGGAAGATTCATGGCAAGGTCTGGAGCAGGAGAGACCGAGGTACAAGTAGACTAGTATTAGATCACGCCGTCATTTACATCGGTTCGAAAATAGAATATTCCAGCCGGAGGGCGTTGCCTGTCTCCGAAGGCGACTCCGCCGAAGGACGGGCGCCTATGGCGTCGCTGTGGCGAGAGGCTCTCGAAGCATGTCCTGAGCTACGTCGAAGGGGCACCGCCCGTGTCCTTTCGAGAACCTCAAGGAACGGGCTACGTTGGATCATTTCATTCTTCATGGGTGCCCCGACAAGCCTGGGCATGGCCGATTGATTAGAATACAATTTACATAGAAAATCTGCTAAATTAGTATAGAAAGCTTAAATAATTCAGCTAGTAATACTGTCAGTCCCTAATTAAGGAGTGTACCTTATGACATCAGAAATGCCAGGCGGTTACGCCGGCAAAATACTTAGAATTGATCTGACCAACGAACGAGTTTGGACTCAAGAACTGCCTCCCGAGGAATTGAGAAGGTACGTGGGTGGGACCGGGCTAGGCGCAAAGATCCTGTATGAGGAAGTACCGCCCAACGTCAATTGGGATGACCCTGAGAACCGTCTCATTTTGGCCACGGGCCCCTTAGCCGGCAGCCCTATATGGGGTACTGGAACGCTGAGCGTGGTAACCGCAGGCGCCATGACCAACGGAGGCACATCGACCCAGGCCAACGGCTTCTTCGGCGCATCCATTAAGTATTCCGGTTACGATGCTATAGTCTTACAGGGCAAGGCCAAGGACTGGGTGTATGTATACATAAAGGATGATGTCGTTGAGCTTAGGGATGCCAGACACCTCCTGGGTAAGGATACCTGGGAGATGCAGGAAGCCCTTTATGACGAATATGGTCTAAGCGGACACCAGTTGAGTGTCTATGGCATAGGTCCGGCAGGTGAAAAGCTTGTCAGATTCGCCATTATCCTGGGCGACTACGGCCATGCCGCAAGCAAGAATGGCTGTGGCGCGGTAATGGGCAGCAAGAACGTCAAATGTGTTGCCATCGTTAGAGGCACCAAGCCATTGAGGATTCACGACCCGGCCGGCATGTACGCCGCTGCTGAGGAAATATCATGGGACCTGAAGAACGACCCCTCTACCCAGGGCCTATATAACTGGGGCACTCTAGGAGGAGTAGCTAACGGTGTCCCCATGGGCACCGCTCCGGTAAAGAACTACACAACCAACATCTGGCCTGAGCCGGAGAAGCTCGCTCTATACGAGGCGCCCGCGATACGCGCCCGCTTTCCGCATCGTGGGCACCAGTGTAACGGCTGTGGAATGAACCACTGCCACATGTTCGTGATGCCGGAAGGTCCATACAAGGGCCAGTTGGTAGACGAGCCCGAGTACGAGGGCCTTTCCGGATGCGGCAGCGCGCTAGGGGTTATCGACTCGATGCAGACAACCTGGCTGAACACCCAGGTAGACAAGGCAGGCGTGGACGTAAACGAGTGGGGTTGGGCTGCCGGTTGGGTTATAGAGTGCCTGGAAAAGGGCCATCTAACTCCGGAGCAGGTTGGCTTTGACATCAAGTGGGGAGATGCTGAAGGTATAAACAAGCTCCTGCAACTAGTAGCAAAGCGAGAAGGCTTCGGCGATATTCTGGGCGAGGGTACGATGAGAGCGTCTAAGAAAATCGGAGGCGAGGCCGCCAAGTGCGCCATTTACATCGAGAAGGGTCCCAGCCCGCGCGGGCACGACCACCGCTCCCGCTGGACCGAGATGCTGGATGCCGCTGTCGGCAGCGCCGGCACTATCGAGACAGGTCCACTAATTCGTCCGACCGAGCTGGGACTACCGGCCCGCCAGAACCCCTTCGATCCCGACGAAGTGGCCAGCAGCACTGCAATAGCTCTCGGCAGACGCCATTTTGAGGACTCTCTAGGAAGCTGTATGTTTACCACCAGGACTTACCTGGAATATGTTTGCAGAGCGCTTAACGCTGTAACTGGATGGGACTATACCAAAGAGGAAGCCATGGAGATGGGCAAGCGCGTCGCGGTGCTGTTCCGTGCCTTTAACATACGGCGCGGCATCGGCACGGAGCTTGAGAAGCCTTCTGCCAGGTATGGGTCTATACCGGTTGACGGTCCCGCTCAGGGACAGAACGTAATGGCGCACTGGGATTACATGCGACAGAAATGGTATGATATGGTAGGATTCGATATCGAGACCGGCAAGCCCAAGATCGAGACCCTTAGGAAATACGGTCTGGACCATATTATCCCAGACCTATATGAAGCGGAGCCAGCCAGCCATGCCAGATAACACAACCAATCCCGCAGCTAAAACAGCAACGACTGCCGGGCTTCGGGTAACCATTGAGGCCGTCGCCTGGATCACCAAGTTTGTAGGTGGAGACGGCACTGAGCGTATAAATTTTGATGAGACAGCGCAGCCCGGCGATAATATAAGGACTGTGCTTAAGAAGCTCAGCGGAAAATACCCTCAGCTCAGAGAAGCCCTATGGGACCCGGATAACCCGAGAGAGATAGGCGAACACGTCGAGATCATCGTAAACGACGCCTTCCTGGGAGTCGATCACACTCTTGATAGTGAGATAAAGGACGGGGACCGCATAAGCCTGATCGGCCAGTTTATGGGCGGATAGGAATACGTTTAGTCAAAAGGGCCTAGACTACCGTCTAGGCCCTTTTGTTTTTGGATCTATTGAAATCCTAGAACTCTACTTTGCAGACCCTATTGGCTAATTTTTACCCTCAGTAAACTGCTTTAGTTGCAAAACTCTGTTCGACTACACGCCCAAGCCGCTTCCCTGCGAAAAGAGTAAATGCGAGGGCGCAGCGCCCATCCTATCCGTGCAGAAACTTGGTACACCCAAATGAAGATCTTGAGATCTTGCATTCGTTATGATAAAGCTCTATTATGCTAATACTATTCAACAAGTGGCTTGATGGTTGGCGACTTCACATAGAAGCATGGGCTTGTGTTGGTAACAGGAATGGCAGAGGACATGAACGACGGATCTGATCGCCATACTCACCATGGAACTACTCCTGAGCCATCTTCTGGTCAAGAAGACGCTGAAGACCACAGCGGACATTCGCATGATCATGGCCATGAACACCGACCAAGCGTTCTTGAGCGATTTACTGGCCTTTTTCGGGCGCATAGCCATGATGTTAGCGATAACATTGATGATGCGCTAGCTGGCTCACTAGAAGGGATAAAAGTCGTCAAGATCTCGTTATTGGGATTGGGCATCACGGCTTTACTCCAGATAATGGTGGTGCTCATCAGTGGGTCCGTCGCCCTGCTTGCAGATACCATCCATAACTTTTCTGACGCATCAACAGCGCTTCCCTTGTGGCTGGCATTCTCACTGAGCCGAAGACCCAGTAACCGCCGCTATACCTATGGATACGGCCGTGCTGAGGACATTGCTGGCCTTTCGGTTGTTCTGCTAATCGCTGCATCTGCTGCCTTTGCTGCGAGCGAGTCCATAAAGAGACTTCTCGACCCACAACCAGTTGCCTACCTGGGCTGGGTGGCGGCGGCGGCGTTGGTCGGTTTTATTGGCAATGAAGCCGTGGCGCACTATCGGATCCGGGCCGGCCGGCGTATTGGAAGTGCGGCCCTCGTGGCGGATGGCTACCATGCGCGGGTAGATGGGATCACCTCACTGGCGGTGCTGTTGAGCGCGGCCGGCGCATGGGCAGGGTTTCCCCTTGCCGACCCACTAGTTGGACTGGGCATCACTGTCGTCATACTGTTCATTCTGAAGGATGCAGCCCGACAGATATGGCGCCGCTTAATGGACGCAATTGAACCGGAAATCCTTGAGCGAGCCGAGGCCGCTGCTCGTACTGCATCTGGTGTAGAGGATGTGTCTATGGTACGTGCACGCTGGATCGGCCACAGCTTGCACGCGGAGATGCACGTAATCGCCGACTGCTACCTAACACTCAGCGAGGCGCATGCAGTTGCGGAGAGAGCACGCCATGCTGTGCTTCACGAAGTTCCTAAGCTCTACAACGTCATGGTGCACGTGGACCCGTGTGGACACGATGGCCTTGACCCACATGAAGAGCTGGCTCACCATGATTTGAGACCGGTCAATCGGCACGTACACTCTGTTCACTCTTAATAATCAACGAAGTCAAAACTAATCTTTTAGGCGCGCCAGCTTTAACAGCCCTGATTGTCACGGAGGCATGAGAATTGTCCGTGGATGGCTTGACGCTCTTTGGCGTGATCTCTGTGGCCTCAATGCTCCTGTTCTATGCTCTGGAGTCCCGCTCGCGTCTCTATATTCTAGCCTTCGCAGGCGCGTGCCTGGCATCCTCGCTCTATGGGTTTCTACAAGGGGCATGGCCATTTGGTGTCATCGAGTTCATATGGTCGGGTGTGGCCCTTGGCGTTGGCGGAAACGCAAACCGGCCTGATTGCCGACTTTAAACTGATATGCTATTGGTTCTCTGTTCTGCCTAATTTTGGCAGCTAGCGGCTCAAGAGCATGGCGCTGAGTGCGATAAAGCATCACTGCACCTAACGCACGAGCTACAAATTCGATGTAGTACTGTTCCCTGAGTCGGACTCGGGTGGCTCCGACTGGGTCTCGTCGGTAGATAGAGTCGTGCGGTCAACAGAGCCGGACGGCGGTTGCTCTGCCTTATTCTCAATCCCAGGCACTATCGAGCCCAAAACCAATACACCAGGCAGAAGCAAAAAGCCTACCACAATCATCCATGAATTTCTCGTCATAAACCCGATAGCCAAGACAAGTCCACCAACAATAATTCCCATTAGAGGTAAGATTGCGCTCATATAGTCCTCACCAATCCAGAAATCTCGTTACCAACGGAGAGTATCTAACAACCGTGATTGCTGTCGGCTTGTTTATCAATCCAGCTCCCCATACATCAATACAATCTTCACTGACCTTCAGGTTCGCCCGTCGGAATGCTTCGAACGCGAGCTCGTTTGGTACGTGCGTACGACCAGAGCGCTGCTTGTGCCAGTATAAGCAGGACCATGGCTGTGGCCAAGCTGCGTGCCCCTAGCTCGAGGACCGCTTCAAACCAGAAACTCTCTGGGAAAAGCCGGATAAGATAGTCGGTCCGCGGGTCAAGTCGCCACAGGTCGTTATCAAAGGAAAGGAGATGAAACTGGGTCCAGAAGGATCGAAAGTCTAAAGCGGCAAGTAGTCCAACCACTATAAATATGGCTAACGTGACTCCTGCACCGACCGCAAGCCAACGGGCTAAGGATTGCACTCCAGCAGAACGACGAGCCACAAGCAAAAAGCTCGCTGCACCGAAGAGATAGAGCAGACTCGCTTCCTGGATTCCAAGGGCCCTATTCAGCAGAGCGCGCACATCTTCCATGTGCTTTTGCTCACGGGCGTTGAACAACGGTTCTCGGCCGCGCTCTTTACTGACAACCAAAGAGACAGGCGGCCCACCGTGGAAAAACTCCTGAATCTGGGTGGTAGCCAACGAGAGTTGATCCAAGGTCATCCCTGTGCTTCCCGCCACGCCATGGCGTTGGTATCCTCGTTCGTAATACCCTGGGTCGAACATCATCATACGCACTTGGGTGAGCACAATGGCCAGAGGTACCGCTAGTACGAACAGCAGGTTAGCGACTGCTATTAAAACCCGCAGGCCCTGGCTTTCTCTATGCTGCAAAAGCACTGTTCTTGTTTCTGTCAACTAGCCCTCCCTTACAGCTTGTTCGCTAATTTCACTTTCTACAAGTGACACGAATTGCCCACACTACCGGTGAAGGCATGCAGGTGTGCTCCAGCATCAAGAAGATCTGGTGCTGCGACGATTGTGATAATTACTAGTATTGCGGGTGCGCTCAACAAGATAGCTTGGGCCGATAAGGGTTCTCGTTTTTGAGCCTCAGGGATTAGAAGATGGTCGATACGGGTATCAATGGCGCTATATGGCCCCGCCAGCGGAACGCCCGGTGCGACTGCAGATGATGTGGTAATTAACTTATAAAGCGCCGAGGCTAACCAACGGCCATGACCCTGTCTGCGAATTACTTCACCATCGGCTGCCACTTCCATGGCGATAAGGTAATGCTTTCCCAGTTCCGCCACAAGGGGCACGAAAAAGAAAGCTCTAGCCAAAGCTCTGGATATTAGCATCTTAAGGGGGTCCCGACATCGCAGGTGATGCCTCTCGTGAAGCAGCACGGCCTCCAATTCCGCTTTGGTGAGGACGTACACTAGACCCGTGCTGATACAGACACGCGGCCGGAACAAGCCATAACAGAATGAATAGGGCTGTTCTGCTTGGACCATATCGAGACGGCCGCTTAGGCCGAGCTCCGTGCTAATGAGAAAGAGGCGCCGTGGCAGCCGTTGAAGCCGCGTGACTGTTTGTTCCTGAAGAAGTTGCCGAGTTGTCCACCATTGCCTGGATATAGAGATCATCCCTAGGAGTAACGACACTGGCAGTAACAAAGCCAGCCCCAGTGACAGCAGCTCGTCCATCTGTAGCACTCGGGCCAAAAGCGAGAGACACCAACGGGTCAACTCTATAGTGGTTAACTGTAGGTCACCGCTAAGATGAAAGGCGAGCCTAAAGGTAGTGATTCCTAAACCTAAAGCTATTGCTAGAGGTAACACTATTAAAGCCCAGAAGGCTCGCGGGACCAGAATCACTATCGGCGCTCCTGACTTTCTAGATATCTGCGGAGCTGCAGCAAGCGCTGGGGGTCTACCTGCTCCAGCGCAGCGAGAAAACTGGCGATGGCGACCTCACCAAAGTCTGCTATCAACTCTTCTACGATTTTATCTGAAGTACCCTGTAGAAAGTCCTCCCGCGTCTGACGGACACGATAAACATGAGTGGTGCCGACCATGATGCGCTGAAGGAGGCCTTTTTCAGCTAGCCGGGCCATAACCGTCATTACAGTAGTGTAGGCCACCGATCGGGCGCGATGAGCGTTTATCTTTGTCAATACATCACGTACTGTGAAATTGTCGGGCTGTTGCCATAGGAGATCCATGATCTCAGCTTCCAATGCACCAAGGAGCTTCTCTATTCCTAGATCACGATGACGGTCGAGTCGACGGTAAGTGCGACGTTGCATGTCTTTGTTACCTCCAAGAAGAACCTCTGGAGCTATGATCGCGGCAAGGGTGCCTTGGGTAGCGGACACGATGCCATCAGAGCCTTGGCCCGGAGCAATAGTGTCCAAAACAGAAGGACCACAGAACCAATACCAATGTACAATTGAGTTGGCGCAAAGAAGTTTAGCGCCCCCGATGTGCCAAGAAGTAGAAGCACGACTTTGTTACAGACAGGGCAGCCCACGGCGAGGAAGGAAGCACCGCGCCCGAAATTGTTTTGCCCTCATCACCGGTACCTTTCTCCACGAAAAAGCTTCCCACGATAAACCCTATCAGTATCGCTGACACCCCCAGATAACGTAGTCCTGAGGGCGCACTGGCGTCATTCGCACAAAAAAAGGGTTGTCGAAGATTGCGGTGACCACTCCTATGCCAACGAGTGCGAGACCTGCCGCTAAAATGGAAATCAGCCAGGTCTTAAATGTAAATATATCCCGTGCAGCGGCTAATATCTCAATTTGATTAAGAACAGGTCTCGGGTAAATCGTTTCAGTCCCCTTTAGCTTCCATCACTGGTGTGAGAGTGCAAAACCTATATAAGACTCCGCGCGGCTGTTGACAGCGCTCTTTGGTTGCTACTATGATAGCATAGTAGCAACCAAGTGCAAGCCTGTTTGGGGCATGCACTGTTAAATTGTGGCTTTAGGCTTGACCTCCCTTAGGATGACGCAAGTCAAGCCCGCAGGATGAAGATATTGTGAAGCGCTATCCTGCCCTCATGGCTGGTATTGTTTTAGCTGCTCTGGTTGGGGCTGGAGGCTATACCTTGGGACGCATCCAGGTATCTCCGTCCCCAGCCCACACTATGACTGCCATGCTTGAAGACGTAGTCGATGACTCGACCGCGGATATCCCGATAGCATCGGCCCAGCGCGGCGGACAACCTTTGCCCTTTACTGCGGAGGGTGACGTTAAAGTGTTCGAACTGACCGCCGGTAAAGTTCGCTGGCCAATATTGCCTGACGTTATGGTAGTCGCCCTTGCCTACAACGGCCAGGTGCCAGGCCCACTCATCAAGATAACGCAGGGTGACAAAGTTCGAGTGGTCCTACGAAACCAACTTGATGAGCCCACTACTATTCACTGGCACGGCCTGGACGTTCCGAATGCGATGGACGGCGTACCTGGAGTGACACAAACTCCAGTGGCGCCAGGGGCAGATTTTGTTTATGAGTTTCAGGTTAATCAAGCGGGGACCTTTATGTACCATTCTCATTACGAGGCTACCCAAGCAACTCGTGGGCTGGGCGGAGTCTTCATAAGTGAACCAAGGGGTGAAAATCTTGTCCAGGCTTACCAAGACGAAATCCTAGTGCTTCAGGAGTGGGGAGTCGATGTCCAGACTGGCCAGCCGCTGGGTGACATGCCAGGCATGCCTGGCATGTCTATGACTAATTTCTTTACCATAAACGGCAAGGCCTATCCGGCCACGGAGCCGATAAAGGTGAAACGTGGTGAGAAAGTACGCCTGCGGTTGGTCAACTTCGCGTCAGAAGTGCCGCACCCGATCCATCTCCATGGGCAGCCGTTTAAGGTCACTGCTAAAGACGGTTATCCCTGGGACGGTCCGACGGCGGTTACTCAATTAGTCGGCTCAGGGGAAACATATGAACTCATCTTTACTGCGCAAAATCCCGGCTCCTGGATGCTCCACTGCCATGTCCCCCACCACGCGACAAACGCCGGCAAGGAGCCTGGCGGGATGATGACTCATATTATGATCGAGGAGTCCTAGGCAGCTCTTGGTGTAGGTTGCCTTGCTCGAACAGAGGAGATGCTAATATGATACTCTTCCTTTTCCGCCTTAGACAATTGCCTGGCCTTTTCATTATCGTTTTCGCTATGGCGGTATTATCGATCGCTTGTGGCTTTGGCGGCAGCCCCGGAGCGGCTCCAGGCACGGAGCCGGCTACCGTGACATTAAGCGTGGACCCCAACCCTCCCATGGCCGAAAGGGAGGTCACCCTCCAGATTCGTGTTGCCGACGGCAGCGGCGAAGGGGTGTCTGGCGCTACGGTCTCTGTAATTGGTAAGCACATCAACATGGCGATGGGCAGCGTCGGCGCTACCGCGACCGACAGCGGGAACGGCGAATATACCGCCAAGGTTAAACCCACCATGATCGGGAAGTGGACATTCACAGTCACGGCTCAGAACGCTGGGAAGGCTAGAAAGGCCGACTTCGACCTAGAGGTAAAATAGCGTAAGTCTTGCAAGTTGTTTGAGGACGGTATTGTCTAAACAAGGATAACTCCACAGCTACTTTTCATATATATTTGGTTAATTGACTCGGAAGAATGCGAGGGTTAACGTATTTGCTCGTGGAGATAATCGCAAACAGTCTACATTGTTTACATTGGCTATTTATTGAAAGCAGCCCGACTGTGATATATACTGATTTAATGCCCAGTAAGGATGCCGTTTAAGAAGAGAGAGAAACGTACAATGATTGAAGTGGAACACCTAAGTAAATACTATGGCAACTTTATGGCCGTAGATGATATTAATTTTAAAGTAGAGAAAGGCGAGATACTGGGCTTTCTGGGACCTAATGGCGCGGGCAAGACTACAACAATGCGTATGCTTACCGGGTATATGCCGCCAACCAGCGGCACAGCCCGTATAGCCGGCTACGATATATTCTTTGACTCTCTAAAAGCAAGACGAGAGATAGGATACCTACCGGAAAGCAATCCTCTGTACACCGATATGACCGTCCGTTCCCTGCTAGAGTTTTTTGGAGAGTTACGGGGCCTGGACAAAACATTTCTCAGAAGGCGCATAAATGAAGTAATAGAAAGAATGAGGATCGAGGAATATGTTGAGACCCTTATAGGTAAGCTCTCCAAGGGCTACAGGCAGCGGGTCGGAGTAGCACAGGCTATTTTGCATGAGCCGGCCGTTCTTATTCTGGATGAGCCTACCATCGGTATAGACCCCATCCAGATAGTAGAGACTCGCCAGCTCATTAAGGAGCTGGGCAAAGAGCATACTATAATTTTGAGCACCCACATATTGCCCGAAGTAAGTATGGTCTGCCAAAGAGTAGTCATTATTAATGATGGAAGAATTGTGGCGGCGGACCGTCCGGAGAACTTGTCTATTGGTGTTAGCGGCCAGGATAAGATCAGGCTCACGATTCGGGGACCTATGCGAGAGGTAGCTGCGGCTATAAGAGACCTGAACGGTGTCGAAACCGTGGAATACGAGAGCACGGGAACAGATGGCCCGGCAAGATTTACTGTATCCGCCCGCATAAACCGTGACGTCCGTGAGGAGCTGGCTAAGCTTATTGTAAATCGAAGCTGGGGACTGCTAGAGATGCAGCCGATAGGTCTCAGTCTGGAAGAAGTGTTCGTGAAGTTGACTACTAAGGAGGAGGTAGAGGTCGGTGCATAACGCCTTAAGTATCGCCAAAAAAGAGATAAACGCTTATTTCTCCTCTCCTATGGGCTATCTGATAGGAGCTGTGTTTCTGATCCTAACCGGACTGTTTTTTGCACAGTACCTGTTGGCTACTCAAGAGGCCAGTATGAGAGGGTTCTTTTCACCAGCCAGCTTCTTCTTGTTGCTTATCTCCCCAGTAATAACTATGAGACTGATTGCGGAAGAGCAAAAGATGGGGACTTTGGAGCTTCTACTTACCTCTCCTGTTACTGACCTTCAGGTGGTTATCGGTAAGTTCTTGGCTGGGCTGGCTATGATAGCGGGCATGCTCGTCTTGACTCTCTACTATTTCGTGCTGCTTATGTGGGTAGGAAGCCCAGATCTGGGGCCGGTATTTACCGGCTATTTAGGGCTAATTCTCTTAGGCAGCGCGATACTTTCAGTAGGACTGCTAGCCTCGTCGTTTACCAGCAACCAGATAGTGTCCGCGGTTGTGGCTTTAGGAATCCTACTCATGTTCTGGCTTTTAGGCAACTTGGGTACCTTTTTGAATGCGATACCCTGGGCAAAGGATATACTACAGTACCTGTCTTTAGCCTCTCATTACTCAGACCTGGTTAACGGTGTGCTGGACACGAGAGATATTATTTACTACGTCTCGTTTACTGTAACGGCCCTGTTTCTCACGGTCCGCTCTCTAGAGAGCAGGAGATGGCGTTAATATGCGTAAGCTAGAATCTGTACTTGGACCTTTCAGCTTAGTCACTGGCGCCCTTGGTCTTGCCGCTCTATTAGTCTCGGGACTGCTTTATATTTTGCTGCCGGAGATAAGAGACGCATCCAGGACTCTTTTTGGCATCAGCCTGGTCCTCATGGTCTTCTTCATCCTGGGTAGCTTTGAAGATGCAAAGCGTACCTTGATGGCCAGGCAGGCCAGATACGGGACCAATACCATGATAATGGTAGTGGCTTTTATAGGCATCACTGGCGCTATTAACTTCATAGCGGCCAACAACCACAAGAGGTTCGATTTAACTGCGTCAGGACAGTTTACTCTGTCCCGTCAGACCACCAATGTATTGAAAAGTCTGGGACAGGACGTCAAGGTAGTAGGATTTTACCCCGCTGACCCACAATACCAGACTATGAGGCAGGAGGCTGAAAACCGGCTTAAAGAGTACACCTTCTATACCGATAAGCTCTCTTATGAGTTTGTTGATCCTGACGAGAAGCCCTCCGTTGCCCGCCAGTACGAGGTCCGGAACTATGGGACTGTGGTCTTTGAGTCTGGCGAGCGCAGAAAGCAGATATTTGGTAATGGGGAACAGGACTTTACCGGCGCCATCCTCAGCGTGACCGGCACAGAACAGCTAAAGGTGTACTTCCTTGGAGGACATGGCGAGCACGATCTCGCTGGCAACGAAGGCAGGAGCTTCTCTCTGGCCAATGAGGGTCTGCTGGCAGATAACTACGCGGTCAGGATGGTCAATCTTTCTACCGATCCAAAGATACCGGAAGATGCCGCGCTGTTGATCATAGCGGGACCTGAAAAAGAGCTCTTGGACAAAGAGATAGGTCCTTTGGAGGACTACCTTCTGAATGGCGGCAAAATGCTGTTTATGGCTAACCCTAATATACCCAAAAGCTGGAGAAATGTTCTAGCCAAGTGGGGAGTCAAGATAGAGGATGGCTATGTCGTAGACCAGCTTTCCTTTGCTTATCCGGATATTGCTACGCCGGCAGCGCAACGCAACCAGTACTCCCTTGAGCAAATCACCAAGGAGCTGCCCACGACCTTCTTCCCTGGAGCGGCCGGTATCGGCGCTGAGGTGCCGCAGGATGACGCCGACCGGATCTCTGCCACTCCACTTATAGTGAGCAGTCCTCAGAGCTGGTTGGAGAAGGGCAGTGGCGAGCCGAGTTTTACGTCTGGAGAAGATGTAATAGGGCCGCTAATTTTGGCCCTATCGGTAGAAGCCAAAGCTCCCATTGGCGGCCGTCCACGAGTTACGAGCTCGCAGTCTAGTGGCAGCGCTGAGCCTACGCGGTTTGTGGTATTCGCTGACTCCGATTTTGCCTCTAATGAGTTCTTCTATTCCCTGGGTAACGGCGACCTTTTCCTAAACACAGTAAACTGGCTGACCTCCCGGGAAGAGCTTATATCCATACGACCTGTACCTACCGACTACCGCAGAATAGTGGTTACGCAGCGGGCCTGGAACTGGATACTGTACTCAAGTGTCCTTTTCCTGCCCACCGCGGTGCTTATGATAGGCGGCGTGGCCTGGTGGCGAAGGCGTTGATAGGCAAATGAGCTTTAAAACAACCATTGCACTCTTAATATTGCTTGGACTGGTAGGCAGCTATGCTTTTTTGTATGGACGGGCCGCTCCACCCCCTCCACCGGAAAAGCCTCCTTTTGTGTATTCTGTTAATATAGAGGACATAATCAGGATGGATGTGACCTACAACAACCAGAAGATAGAGTTGAAGTGGGACGATAACCAAAGCAAATGGATATTTGTAGACTCTTCTAGGGGAGAGGTTGATCAGGGAAGAGTGAACGGTATTCGCTTGCTGCTTACAGGCCCTGGCTCCAAGCGTGTCCTCTTTAAAGGGGATGTATCAGATTTTTCGCAGTTTGGCCTGGAGAATGCTAGGACTGTAGCCACGGTTGAGCTTAAGGATGGCTCGGTTCACACAGTTCTGATTGGCGATAGGACCCCAAGCGGCGAGTCTTACTACATAAGGAATAAAGATGACAGTCAGGTATTTCTTGTGGACTTCACCTGGGGCAACGAGATAGCTCGTTTTGTCACCGAGCCTCCAATAGCAAAAGAACCTGCCTGAGGCAGGCCAGGCAGCGCAAGGGCGATAACCTCTTCGCTTAAGTCGGTAATTATTTTAGTGGTACAAACAAAACCATTCCGCTTATGACAATCGAAGATGCTCGATCTATCGGCAAGGTCTTAAAACTCCGACTCGCATTTGCAGCTATGCTGGTGGTAGCCGCTGCATTTGCAGTGGTGCTCCTTTTAGACCAAGACCAGGCTTCTGATGGACTGTCACAAGATTCTTCTGCATCCAGTACCGGTTGGGTTGGGACACAAGCTCCTGATTTCAAGCTGAGTTCCATGGATGGAAGCCTTGTTAGCCTTAAAGACCTGAAGGGGAAAGCAGTTGTCCTAAATTTTTGGGCCACCTGGTGCATACCTTGTAGGACCGAAATGCCTGAGCTGCAACATGTATACAGCGAGCGGGGTAATGAAGGACTTGTAATTTTAGCTGTAAACGTGGAAGAAAGTCAGGGCCAGGTAAAAGAGTATTTGGATGAGATGCAGTTGACTTTGCCGGTCATACTGGATAGAGATGGAAAAGTACGAGAGTCTTACCGGGTACTGGGGCTGCCGAGCAGCTTTTTCATAGGTAAGGATGGCGTTATAAAAGCCGTGGGCTTTGGCGCCCTCAATCGTTCGGCCCTAGATAGACGTATCAACAGCGCTTTGCTTACTGATTAAAGATCGATCCACTTATGACAAAATACCCTGTAGAACCGGAAGAAATATCCCCGCGCAGAAGGGCCTTGAGCAGGGCAATCGTTCAGGCCACCTCTAATACCCTTTATTGGTACACCGACCACTGGCTTTTTCTCATAAACTTCATTATGTTTACCATAGTTACCCTGACGTTTATGGGACCTTTCCTGATGTCGCAGGGGCTGGAAGCTCCGGCTTCCGCACTATACGCACTTTATAGCCCCTTCTGCCATCAAATGCCGAGCCGCAGCTTCTTTATGTTCGGGCATCAACTCTGCGTATGCCAGCGATGTATCGCGATATACTCGGCGACATTTTTAGCCGGCCTGGCCTTCGTAACCATCAGAAAACGCATTAAGCCGCTGCCGTGGTGGCTGTTCGCCACGTTTGTGCTTCCCATCGCAATAGATGGCTTCACCCAGATGTTTGGCTGGAGGGAGAGCACCTGGGAGCTGCGTGTGATAACAGGGTCGCTGTTTGGACTAGGAGGCGTGTGGCTGACCTATCCTATGGTAGAACAGGCATGTAGGAGGACTCGTTTCCTGCTTGAGAGGCAACCTAAGTATTAACTTGTGATACTATCATAGAGAGTTCTGTTGCTACTTCGTAAATGAGATAACGACTATTCTAAGGAAGAAGATGAAGCAAACTAGATTTCCCATTGGCTGGGACGAGGAGCGGGTGAAGAGAGTCCTAGCCTCCTATGAGGAACAGACGGAAGAAGACGCGGTGGAAGAAGCTGAAGCAGCGTTTGAGGATGAATCCCAGACAGTAATGGTGATCCCCAAGGAGTTAGTACCAATAGTGAGAGAGTTGATTGCCAAGCAGCAAGGCAAGGGAAAGACTCTCACCTAACACCGCGTATTCCAAACAACCCTGCCTCACTGAGGTTACGAATAAGTATGAAGAAGAGCAAACAGAAATTTGACGCGGTAGCTATGATGCGTCAGATCCGCGACAGGATGAGTCGGGAAATCGAAGGGATGAGTTACGAGGAGCAGAAGCGCTACCTGCGTGACCGTCTTCAGATAAAGAGAAGCTAGGAGAATCTTTTGTCTAGTTTTACGCGCACGATTCAAAAAAAGGAGAACCAATCTCATGTAGATAACATCCTTTCCCATATAGATAATTTTATACCCCTCAAATCCCGACCAAAAGAAGCACGCGCTGGTGACTTCATATATCTAGTGTTCCGAGAAAGGATCGTAGGTCGAGCAAGAATTGCTGCAATTACTCCAGTCAATTCCCAGGTTCCAATCGGCTCCGAGCAAATTCCATATTGGGCTAGATGGGTTGTGAAATATGAGAGAGGATGGG